>ERZ1034946.306-NODE-306-length-30292-cov-9.083309_pt1 | contig 30292 bp, 25 predicted proteins | sample MGYA00520591_ERZ1034946 | MGnify/ENA primary metagenome ERZ1034946 (study PRJEB33766, sample SAMN09781753) | gut metagenome | biome: gut microbiome | host: Homo sapiens | place: Madagascar | study: EMG produced TPA metagenomics assembly of the PRJNA485056 data set...
TCTATGAGAATCTCACAATTCCACATGTCAGTCTGGATGATGAGAAAGCAGGCTACCTTGCGACGAAACACCTTTTAGAATGTGGACATACAAGAATCGCCGGAATCTTCAAGGCGGATGACGGGCAGGGAAGAATGCGATATGCAGGATACACAAAGGCACTCATGGAGCATTCACTTAAGATTAAAAATCGTCAGATTTTATGGGTTGATTCGGAAGATATCCGGGAAATGGAGATGGAAAGTGACAGAATCCTGAAACGTTTAGATGGATGTACGGCCTGTGTCTGTTACAATGATGAGATTGCAAGTAAACTGGTCAAGGTACTGCAAAGTGCGGAAGTCAAAGTCCCAGATCAGATTTCCGTTATTGGAATCGACAATTCCAGTCTTGCAAGATTTTGTGAAGTACCGATCACATCGGTGAATAATCCGGCGAATGAGATTGGAAAGTGTGCAGCACAGATTATATTGGATAAGATTGATAAAAATATGGAAATGTACTCAGCGGAATTTGCACCGGAACTTGTGATGCGAAATTCTGTGAAATTATATAATGAAGTCATGTAGACAGCAGACGAAAGGAGAAGAACAATGTTAGAACAGTTGAAAAAAGAGGTTTACGAGGCAAATATGCTGCTTCCAAAATACGATCTGGTTACATTTACATGGGGAAATGTAAGTGGAATCGATCGAGAAAGCGGACTTTTTGTTATTAAACCAAGTGGAGTTGAATATGATAAGCTGACTCCGGAAGATATGGTAGTTGTTGATCTGAACGGAAATAAAGTAGAGGGACGTTACAACCCATCTTCCGATACACCGACACATGTTGTTCTTTATAATCGCTTCCCGAAAATCGGTGGTGTTGTACATACACATTCCGCATGGGCAACAAGCTGGGCACAGGCAGGAAGAGATATTCCATGTTACGGAACAACACATGCAGATTACATCTACGGAGAAATCCCATGCGTGCGTAATCTGACGAAAGAAGAGATTGAGGAAGCATATGAGAAGAACACAGGAGTTCTGATTGCAAATGAATTTGAGGCGAAGAAGAAAGATTATATTGCAGTTCCGGCAGTTCTTTGTAAGAATCATGGTGTATTTACATGGGGTAAAGATGCACACGAAGCAGTTCACAATGCAGTTGTTGCAGAAGAAGTTGCAAAGATGGCAGCAAGATGTGAGATGATCAATCCGCAGGTAAAACCGGCTCCGCAGGAACTTCAGGATAAGCATTACTATAGAAAACATGGTGCGAATGCCTATTACGGACAGAATACAGAAAAATAATAACTGTCAAGTATAACACAGTAACAAATTAAGTGATAAATAAAAAATAACTATAAACATTTTATTACAAGGAGGACACAAAAATGTTAAAGAAGAAAGAGTACAAATTCTGGTTTTGCACAGGTTCACAGGATCTTTACGGAGATGAATGTCTCCGCAAGGTAGCCGAGCATTCAAAGATCATCGTAGAGGAACTGAATAAATCCGGTGTACTTCCCTTTGAGGTTGTATGGAAACCAACGCTGATCACAAATGAGCTGATCCGTAAAACCTTTAATGATGCCAATGCAGATGAAAACTGTGCCGGCGTGATCGCGTGGATGCACACATTTTCCCCGGCAAAATCCTGGATCCTTGGCCTTAAAGAGTATCGCAAACCGCTGTGCCATCTTCATACACAGTTCAATGTGGAAATCCCCTATGACACCATTGATATGGACTTTATGAATGAGAACCAGTCCGCACACGGCGGCCGTGAGTTTGGCCATATGGTAACCCGCATGGGAATCGAGAGAAAAGTCATTGCAGGACACTGGGCAGACAAAAAGGTCCAGGAGCGTCTGGCATCCTGGATGCGTACTGCAGTTGGTATCATGGAGAGCAGCCATATCCGTGTATGCCGTGTAGCCGACAATATGAGAAACGTAGCTGTAACAGAGGGCGATAAGGTTGAGGCTCAGATGAAATTCGGATGGGAGATCGATGCTTATCCGGTTAACGAGATCGCAGAATATGTACAGGACGTAAGCCAGGGAGATATTGATGTTCTGGTAGAAGAATATTATAATAAATATGACATGATTCTGGATGGACGTGACCCGGAAGAATTTAAGAAACACGTGGCAGTTCAGGCAGGAATTGAGATCGGTTTTGAGCGTTTCCTTGAAGAGAAAAATTACCAGGCTATCGTAACACACTTCGGTGATCTGGGCGCCCTGAAACAGCTTCCGGGACTTGCGATCCAGCGACTGATGGAAAAAGGCTACGGCTTCGGTGGCGAGGGCGACTGGAAAACAGCAGCTATGGTCCGTCTGATGAAGATCATGGCAGCCGGCAAAAAGGACGCCAAGGGTACATCTTTTATGGAGGATTACACTTATAACCTGGTACCTGGTAAAGAGGGAATCCTTGAGGCACATATGCTTGAGGTTTGCCCGTCTATTGCCGATGGTAAAGTCAGCATGCGTGTATGCCCGCTTTCCATGGGTGACCGTGAAGATCCAGCAAGACTGGTATTCACATCCAAGACTGGCCCTGGAATCGCTACATCTCTGGTTGACCTGGGAGATCGTTTCCGTCTGCTGATCAATGAGGTTGAGTGTAAGAAAACAGAGAAACCGATGCCTGCACTTCCGGTAGGTACTGCATTCTGGACTCCGAAGCCGGATCTTTCCACAGCGGCAGAGGCATGGATCCTTGCAGGCGGCGCACATCATACTGCATTTACCTATGACCTTACTGCAGAGCAGATGGGCGACTGGGCAGCAGCTATGGGTATCGAAGCGGTTTATATTGATGGCGATACAACGATCCGGAATCTGCAGAATGAGCTGAGATGGAACAGCATGTATTTCAGCAAATAATACGGGAGGTTTTTTACAATGGGAGTTAATGAGGCAAAAACAGCCATTCTTGAGAACCGTACAGCTCTTGGTATTGAGTTTGGTTCCACAAGGATCAAGGCAGTTCTGGTAGACGATAAAAATCAGCCCATCGCATCCGGTGCCTATGAATGGGAAAACCAGTATGTAGATGGTATCTGGACATACAGCCTGGAGGAGATCTGGAAAGGTCTCCAGGGCAGCTACCAGGATATGGCAGAAGATGTTCAGAAAAAATATGGGATGGAGCTTACAAGTGTAGGTGCTTTTGGTGTCAGTGCCATGATGCATGGATATATGCCGTTTAACAAAGCGGGAGAGCTGATGGTTCCGTTCCGTACCTGGAGAAACAACATCACAGGGGAAGCTTCTGAAAAGCTGGCAGAGCTTTTCCATTACAATATCCCTCAGAGATGGAGCATTGCCCACCTGTATCAGGCAATCCTTAATGGTGAGGAGCATGTAAAAGACATCGATTACATCACCACTCTGGAAGCCTATGTACACTGGAAACTCACCGGAAAAAGAGTTCTTGGTATCGGTGACGCGGCAGGTATGTTCCCGATCGACAGCGAGACAAAGGACTATAACGAAGAGATGGTGCAGAAGTTTGATGAGTTGGTTGCATCTTATGGATTCCCATGGAAACTCCGTAACATTATGCCGGAAGTCATGGTTGCAGGTCAGGATGCCGGAGTTCTTACTGAGGAAGGCGCAAAGCTTCTGGATGTAAGCGGAAAGCTGAAAGCCGGAATTCCGATGTGTCCGCCTGAGGGAGACGCAGGAACCGGTATGGTTGCCACAAACAGTGTCCGCCAGCGTACCGGAAATGTTTCTGCAGGAACTTCTGTATTTGCCATGATCGTTCTGGAAAAGGCTCTTTCCAAACCGTACAAAGAGATTGATATGGTCACCACTCCGGCAGGAGATCCGGTTGCCATGGCACATTCCAACAACTGTACTTCTGATCTGAACGCATGGGTAAATGTGTTTAAGGAATTTGCAGAAGCTATGGGTATGGAAGTGGATATGAACAAACTGTTCGGAACTCTTTATAACAAAGCCCTGGAAGGCGATTCGGACTGTGGCGGACTTCTTTCCTACTGCTATTTCTCCGGTGAGCATATGACTGGTTTTGAAGAGGGACGTCCACTGTTTGTACGTTCTCCTGAGAGCAAATTTACACTGGCAAACTTTATGAGAAACAATCTTTACACCTGCCTCGGCGCCATGCGTGTAGGTCTGGATATCCTTCTGAACCAGGAGCACGTAAAGATCGATAAGCTCCTGGGCCACGGCGGCCTCTTTAAGACAAAGGGTGTCGGCCAGCAGATCCTTGCAGATGCAGTAAACGCACCGGTATCCGTAATGTCCACAGCAGGAGAAGGCGGAGCCTGGGGAATCGCACTTCTGGCTTCTTATATGATCAACAAAAAAGACGGCGAAGACCTTGCGGATTTCCTGGATGAAAATGTCTTCAAAGGAAACGAAGGCAGCACACTTGCACCGGAAGCCGAAGGCGTGAAAGGTTTCAACGCATTTATGGACCGATATATGAAGGGTCTTGGAATTGAGCGTGCAGCAGTAGAGGCGAAGATCTGGTAAAGAGAAGAACGGATTGAAATGAAAAATCCTGTTTGCCGGAATAATGGAAAACGGATAAAGATCCGTAGATTTCCGGCATGTGTTCAAAGAGGTATATAAATGAAACACATGGATCATATGAATGAAAAACCGACTCGGGGACAGCTTGTACATATCATGATCGACCGGCCCATGAACAGTTACCATCCGGAACACAAAGATCTTTTTTATCCGGTAAATTACGGCTACATTGAAGGAATCATCGCTCCGGACGGAGAGGAACAGGACGTCTACGTTCTGGGTATCGATCACCCGGTAAAAGAATTTACAGGAAAAGTGATCGCCATCATCCACCGCCTCAATGATGTGGAAGACAAGTGGGTGGCAGTTCCGGAAGATATGACCATGACAGCACAGGAGATCATGGAACAGGTCCGGTTTCAGGAACAGTATTTTGAGACGGAGATAGAAATGCTGAAATAACAAAAATGTAAAACAGGAGCAGACATGGTACGCCATGTGACTGCTCCTGTTTTTGTACAGGATCCATATGGTTACTGCTCACTGGTAATATTCCGCTGAAAAGCTGCATTGTAAGAATGTAATAAAACGGTTATGATTCATATATCAGCAGCAACTGTGAATGTTTGTGGATTGATTTTTCTGCTATGAAAATGAATGGATCTTATTGAAAATATTTCTCCGTAATGTTATCATTGGACACGAAAAACACAGAAAAAATAAGAAAACAAGAAATTAAACGGTTGTATATGTGCCCGTAATATGACCAGATGCAGCCGGTCAGAGCGTCAGAGAACAGAATGGTGGGTGGCTGAATGTTTGATGACCAGGGCTATACAGGAGGAGAACATAATGAAATTAACTATGCTTGGAACAGGTAATGCGCTGGTAACAGAGTGCTACAATACATGCTTTGTACTCAGCGATGAGTACGGCCATTTTCTGGTTGACGGAGGCGGCGGAAATACAGTGCTTTCCCAGCTGAAAAAGGCAGGCGTTGATCTGATGGATGTTCATGAGATCTTTGTCACACATAAGCACGTAGACCATATCATGGGAATCGTGTGGGTGATCCGCATCATCTGCCAGAACATGAAAAAAGGTACTTATCAGGGCGAGGCAAACATCTATGCCCATGATGAAGTGATCGGACTTCTGAAAAACATGGCATTTAAGCTTCTGAATAAGAAAGAGACACAGTACATTGGTGACAGACTTCACCTGATCGAAGTAAAAGACGGTGAGGAGAAAACCATCCTCAATAAGAAAGTAACCTTCTTTGATATCGGTTCCACTAAGGCAAAACAGTTCGGATTCCAGATGATCTATGACGGTGGTAAGGTGCTCACCTGCTGCGGAGACGAGCCATACAATGAATGTGAGGAGAAATACGCAAAAGGCAGCGACTGGATGTTCCACGAAGCATTCTGTCTGTACGGACAGCGCGATATCTTCAATCCATATGAGAAACATCACTCCACAGTTAAGGATGCCAGTGAGCTGGCTGAGAATCTTGGGGTGAAAAATCTTGTATTGTATCACACAGAGGATAAGAACATTAAGAAACGTAAAGAACTCTACGGAGCAGAAGGCAGAGAATATTATCACGGAAACCTGTTTATTCCAGATGATCTTGATGTGATCGAGATGTAATAACTGTAAAAAAGGAACCGGAAATGCGAGGTGACAGAACATATGCCAGCAACAGATAACATTACACTTGAAGAAAAATACAGAAAGCTTCAGGAAATCCTCAGATCTCTGGGAAGCGTAGCCGTAGCTTTTTCCGGCGGCGTAGATTCTACCTTTCTTCTGAAAGCTGCACAGGAAACACTTGGTGACAAGGCCATGGCCATTACCGCATGCCCCTGCTCGTTTACAGACAGAGAGCTGAAAGAAACAGAGGATTTTTGCCAGGAAAATCATATACGACAGGAGATCTGCAAGATCAACGAATTCGACATCCCGGGATTCCGCCAGAACCCGCCGGATCGCTGCTACATCTGCAAAAAAGCTATCTTCACCAAACTCTGGGAAGCTGCAAAGGCGCACCATATGAATATGATCGTGGAAGGCTCTAACATGGATGACCTGGGAGATTACCGCCCGGGAAAAAGAGCCATCCAGGAGCTTGGGGTCCGCAGTCCGCTCCAGGAAGCCGGTCTCTATAAAGAGGAGATCCGTGAGCTGTCAAAGGACATGAACCTTCCAACCTGGAACAAGCCATCCTTTGCCTGCCTTGCTTCCAGATTCGTATACGGTGAGACTATCACCGAGGAGAAGCTTCACATGGTAGACCAGGCCGAGCAGTTTCTGATGGATCTTGGATTCCACCAGTTCCGCGTCCGCATTCACGGCACTATGGCCAGGATCGAGGTCCTGGCAGAAGATATCCTGAAAATTGCGGACAATGAAACAAGAACAAAGATCACAGAGAAATTCCGCACGTTGGGATTTTCTTACGTGACTCTTGACCTTCAGGGATTCCGCTCCGGAAGTATGAACGAAGCACTGGGAAAATAGTATCAGAAAATAAAACAATCCCCCGGAAATACCGCGCGAGAAGTATTTCCGGGGGATTGCTGCACGAATAGAACCTGTGGCTCAATTACTGTTTCTAAATCTTAATTTTCGGATTGAGAATATCTGCCTGGCAGGCTGTATATCTTACATATAATCTTTCAGCACATCATGATCCCGCAGTACTTTCTCAACCACAGTACCCTTCACAACATTCAGAAGTGGCTTCTTCAGCGCATTCAGCGGTCCGGGCAGCTGGATCTCCAGCGGGGATTTGCCATCCATCAGTCTGACACTGCTGTCCAGAAGCTCACGGATATCATAAACGCTTCCCCATACTTCCGGAACACCACGGTCTACACCGAAAAGTCCGTATACAGCCTCCATTGCAGTACGTACGGAATACTCTGTTGTGAATACGGTATCACGAGGAGTATCCGCAAACTGACCCAGGAATGCGAAGTTTACGCATCCATCCGGGATAACATCCGGGCGGTCACCTTTGGCGCGGGGCATAAAGAATGCAGTGATATACGGCATCATAGTCGGAACGCAGACAGCACTGTTTTCAGCCATGTCGTCGATCTGATCTACCGGAACACCCAGGTGGTACAGCCACTCAGCGGTAATTTCCTTACCGGTACATTCTTTCATCGGTTTTTTGATATAGTCACCAGGAACATCGGTGAACAGTCCGTATACCCATACGCAGACTTTCTTCGGATCCTGCTCCTTGAACTGTCCCTGACGGTTGATGGTCCAGCTTAAGAGCCATTTGGAATCCTGGCAGCTTATGATACCGCCGGTAACAACCTTGCCAGAACGCGGGTCACGCTGGCAGATATTGGTGATATACGGGATGATGCGGTCATCCAGAGTCGTGATGGTAGCAGATTCCCAGTTTGTTTTGGAAATATCAGAGCAGAATTTTTCCGGATGTCCGAAGGACGGATCCTGGGCTGCGATATTTTTCCACAGAGACCATACGCCGCTGGTGCGGACTTCTGCGTCACCGTTTGGAGCATGATTCTGGTCGCCATAGATGGTGCCTTCTGTACAGCTTCCGTTTGTGACAAAAACATAATCATTTTCAGTAAGAAGAATGCCCTGTTCCACACCTTTTACCTTACATTCAATGGCGGAGGCGATCTTTTTGCCATCCTTGAAATCAAAGATCACGTTTGTGACCTCGGTATTAAACTGGAAGTCAACACCTGCATCCTCCAGATATTTTTTCATAGGAAGGATCAGGGATTCATACTGATTGTACTTGGTGAACTTCAGGGCACTGAAATCCGGAAGTCCTGCAATGTGATGGATGAAACGCTGGAAGTAAAGCTTCATCTCCAGAGCACTGTGCCAGTTCTCAAATGCGAACATGGTCCTCCAGTACAGCCAGAAAGTGGAATCAAACACTTCATCATCGAAAACATCCTCGATAGTTTTGTCGTAAAGATCCTCATCCTTTGTCATAAACAGCTTCATGATTTCCATGCAGCCCTTCTGGCTTAAGTTAAATTTTCCGTCGGTATGAGCGTCCTGCCCACGGTTAACGGTTGCACGGCACAGAGAATAATTGGGGTCATGTTTATTCAGCCAGTAAAATTCATCCAGAACAGAAGCGCCTGGTTTTTCGAGGGAAGGAATGCTGTGGAAAAGATCCCAGAGACATTCGAAATGATTTTCCATCTCACGGCCGCCACGCATGATATAACCTCTGGACGGATCAAAGATTCCATCGCAGGCACCGCCGGCGATATCCATGGCTTCCAGGATGTGGATATGATCACCAGGCATCTGTGCATCTCTTACCAGGAAGCATGCAGCAGCCAGGGAAGCAAGACCGCTTCCTACGATGTAGGCATGCTTGTCGTCCACACCCTCCGGCTTTTCCGGACGGGCAAAGGCTTCGTAGTTACCGTTGGAATAATAGATCCCTTTGCTGTTTTTGTTATATTTTCCGCGCTCGGTGTTGCGGTAATTTTCGGTAGTTTCCTTTACATGGAAAGTTTCCTCTTCGTTGATCTCTTTTGTTTTTTTCATCAGCATGGCTGCGCCGGCTCCGGCTGCTGCAAGTGCTGCAAGTCCTATGAATCCTTTTTTATCTGACATATGACATCCACCTTTCGTAAATGAGATACCTGTTTGTATCGGATTAACTGTTCTTTGTTGCTGTTGATGCTATGATAGCCCATCCGGAAAAAAGATTCTATTTACAAAACACCGAAAGTGTTCAGTTTTTTATCATTATGTCTGTTTTGATAAGTTTTTATTCTTTATGCATTTCTGCTGTTTTGTTTCTGGCGGCAAAATTGTGGATGGCGTTGTCGATGCTTCCATACAGTGCAGTTGCGGTATCATCTGCGATCCCGCGATAATCTTCACGCATGCCGTTTTTGATCCAGTCCAGCATGATCCCTACAAAGCTGTATTTATACAGATCTGCGATAAAAATTTTCTGTTCATCCGTGATGGGGATGTCTTTTGATTTTTCTGTTACCACGCCCATAAGAAGATCGCAGGTAAGCTGGAACAGATAATTTTCAATCTGTTCCCGTCCCACACAGCGGTATACATTTAAGATAAACGGCTTGTTTTCCATCACGGCATCAAAGATCTGCAGAAGCCCTTCATGCCAGGTGGAAGAGGTTTTTTTGCCCTGAAGGGCAATTCTGGCATCTTCCAGACAGCACCACTCCACAAGATCATAGATATCCTTGAAATGATAGTAAAAAGTCATGCGGCTGATCCCGCAGTCTGTAGTCAGGTCGTTGATGGTGATCTTATCTAAAGGCTTCTTAAGAAGCAGATGCTTCAGGGATTCTTCCAGGGCAAGTTTGGTTGCATTTGTCATAAGCAGCGTCTCCTTTGGCAAGTTTATGGTTATTAATATAACATGAAAATGCACAGAAATTCTATGGATAGCGATGACTTTTCTGTGAAAAGATGATAAACTATATAAAAAATTTATAATGTTGCAAAAATATTATCATAAACCGGCATTACAGATGGAGAAGAGCATGACATGAAGAGGAAACCAGTATATATCCTGTGTATATTTGCGGCGATCACAGTTCTGATCTATATGACAGGAGAATCCTATTACAGCGGCATTACGAAAAAAGCAGGTTTTGAGAAAAAAGAAGAAAAAGTATATCAGTATCAGTATGACCTGATCGTGGACAGTCCGGATTCACAATTCTGGCAGGCTGTATATGCAAGTGCGAAGAAAGCTGCGGCACAGAACGATGTCCTTCTGGAGATCATGGGACCGGACCGGGGAACCTTCTATGACAAGCTTGACTACATGAACATGAGCATTGCGGCCAAGACAGACGGGATCATTTTGCAGTACAACGGGGAATCCGGTCTGGAAGAAGCTATTGACACTGCAGTAGAAAATGGAATACCGGTGGTCACAGTCATGAGTGATGCGGTGCACAGTAAACGGCAGAGTTTTGTGGGCGTCAGCGATTATCAGCTGGGAATGGCTTACGGAGAAATTGTTGCCAGATATGTGGATGAAAATACAAAGAAGATCCTGATCCTGCAGAAACGGGACATTGATGATATGAATGAAAGCCAGATATACGCGCAGATCAGCAATGCAGTGAAGGTGGCAGCAGGTTCTGAGGATATTGAGATCAAGGGAAGGAATCTTCTGTCAACAGGAACCTTTGAAACAGAGGAGGCAGTTACTGATATTTTTCAGCAGAAGCGGAATATTCCGGATATCCTGGTGTGCATGGATGAAGAGACAACGGAGTGTGCAAGACAGGCAGTTCTGGATTTTAATCTTGCAGGAAAGGTGGAGATCATTGGTTATTATACATCTGAGGATATTCTGGCGGCAGTTGAAAAAGGTGTTATTTCAGTTACCTGTGATGTGGACACGACCCAGCTGGGACAGTACAGTGTGGAGGCAGTTACCAGCTATATAGAAGATGGAAGAACCAATTCTTTCTATAATGTAGACATTAATTTTCTTGATAAAACAGCAGTGGAGAAGATGAGGAGGGAGGCAGTCACAGATGAAAAAAATCCGTTGGAGTGACCTTTCTCTTGTAAGCAAGATCATGATCGAGGTTGGCGTGCTGGCGGTTTTACTGTTCAGCATCAATATGCTGTTTTATGCGCGGATCAACAACTCCATGCAGGAGATGGATGATGTGTATGCCAGTAATGCCCAGATCACAGAGCTTGGGCAGGTTTTTGACGATGTGCAGGACAGCATGTACCAGTATCTGAAGGTAAAAAGCTCCCAGGCACTGATGGATTATTATCAGAATGAGGCGAAATACAGGCGGGAGCTGGAGAAGTTAAATGAACGGAATATTGATGATTCCGTGAAACTTCTGGAGAAGAAGATACGTAAGATGTCGGAATCATATCTTTCCTGTACCGCAGGAACTGTAGCTGCCAAGAGAGGCAGGAATGTGGAGAAATATAAGCAGGAATATGATAAAAGCCTGGAGCTTTACAGTTATATCCAGAGTTCTATGGATGAGCTGAACAAGCAGCTTTTTAAAGAAAATTCCCAGACCTATGCAGCTCTCCGGGCGGTTATGAGATATCTGGAGATCAGTAATATGATGATCATGCTTCTGGTGGTGATCTGTGGAATGGTCCTTCTGATCATGGCAACAAGGGAGATGTTCCTGCCGCTGACCAATATGGCAGAAACTGCACAGCTGGTAGGTCAGGGGAATTTTAATGTAAAGATGCCCCCTGCAGATTCCAGGGATGAGCTTGGAACGGTAACAAGAGCCTTTAATACCATGGTGGATAATCTTGGCCTTTACATTGCCAGGACAAAGGCCGGCATGGAAAAAGAACAGCAGATGATAGAGCGGGAACTTTTGATGGAAACACATCTCAAGGAGGCACAGCTTAAGTATCTCCAGTCTCAGATCAACCCGCATTTCCTTTTTAATTCCCTGAATGCAGGAGTACAGCTTGCAATGATGGAGGATGCAGAAAAAACCAGCATCTTTGTGGAAAAGATGGCAGATTTTTTTCGCTACAATGTAAAGAAGGGTGAGGAAGATGCCACACTGGAGGAAGAACTGGAGGCTGTGGACAATTACATTTATATTCTGAATGTACGGTTTGCCGGGGACATCCATTTTTCAAAAAAAGTGGAATGTGATGTGGAAAATGTACGTGTTCCCAGTATGATCCTGCAGCCTGTTGTGGAAAACGCAGTCAATCATGGAATCCGGAATATAGATTGGGAAGGACATATTGATCTCAGTGTGGAGAGATGGAACGATCATATTGAGATCAGTGTTCGGGATAACGGACTGGGCATGACCAGAGAACAGATAGAAAGAGTACTGTCAAAAAAAGTCCACAGCAGTTCAGGTGAGGGTGATTCCACGGGAATCGGAATGAATAATGTGATCAGCCGTCTGGAACTGTATTATGAGCGGGACGGATTAATGGAAATATACAGTGAAGGTGAAGGAATGGGAACAGAGGTAGTGATCAACATTCCTCTGGAGAGGAGCGAAAAAAATGTACAGAATCCTGATTGCTGACGATGAGGGGATCATGCTGGAATCCCTGAAAAATATTATAAGTTCCAACTATGGAAATGAATGTGAGATCCATACAGCCAAGACAGGCCGTGTGGTTGTGGAGGAGGCGGAGAAATACCCGCCGGATATCTGCTTTATGGACATTCAGATGCCGGGCTTAAGTGGGATCCAGGCAATCCGGGAAATTCAGAAATTTAACAGGTCTGTGGTCTTTGTGATCATTACCGCCTATGATAAATTTAATTATGCCAAGGAAGCGGTAAATCTTGGAGTTATGGAATTTCTTACCAAGCCGGTAAACAAAAAGCTGATTCTGGAAACATGCTCCAAAGCTATGGAAAAGGTAGATTCCACAAGACAGAAGCGAAGCGACGATCTCCGTATCCGTGAAAAGCTGGAGACGGTTGTGCCTATGATCGAGAGCGGATATATCAATAATATTCTTTTGCAGGATGATTTTCAGACATATCAGGATAATTACAGGGAGCTTCTGGATATCCGGGAAGAATACGGATATATGATCGTGGCTGAATTCGGGGATTCCACGGAAAATGGTGTTCTTACCAATGCGGTGGGGGCCAGTGTGAAGGCTAACAAATTTTATTCCACATTCCGGGAAATCGCTCAGGGATTTTTTGAATGTCTGGTAGGACCCATTATGGGAAACCGTATTGTACTGCTTGTTCCGTACCGTAATTCTAGGGAATCCTATGAGGAACGTGTGGAAGTTGTAACAAGAACCAGAAACATGGTACATAAGCTGGAAAGCAGGATCGACAGTAAATTTCGCTGTGGTATCGGCCGGGTGAAGGAGCTGGGAAGCACCATGAAAGAATCCTTCAAGGAAGCTATGGTCGCACTTCGGGAAAGTACCAGCCATGTGATACATATTGAGGATGTTCCGGCTGCACAGAAATATGATGGCGAATATCCAAGAAATCTGGAATGTCGCTATGAAAAGCGCGTGATGGATAAGGATGTGGCAGGAGCTTTAAGCTGTGCCGAGGAATTTATCCGGTGGATGGAGAAGCAGCCGGGAGTAGATCTGGAGGACATGCGCATCAAGATTCTGGAGCTTGTGATGGGAGTGGAAAAAAAGGCTTTTTTTGCAGGTACCGTGAAATATGCGATCAGCTACCGCAGAAATTATATTCATGAGATTCAGAAATATACAGACATAGAAGGGATAAAAAAATGGTTCCTGGGCAAAACATCAGAAATCTGCAGCAACATGGAAAGCGCAAGGGAAAAAGAAGCGGTTTCCATTATTGAAAAAGCAAAGTCCTATATCCGGGACAATTACAAAAAAGATATTTCACTGGATGAGGTATCACGGGAGGTGGATATCAGCCCTTATTATTTCAGCAAGCTTTTTAAGCAGGAGACCGGAGGAAATTTTATCGAGTATCTTACAGAAGTGAGGCTTCGGAATGCAAGAGAACTTCTCAAGGATTCAGGACTTTCTATTAAAGAGATCTGTGCAGAATCCGGATACAGTGACCCTAATTATTTCAGCAGAATATTCAAGAAATACGAAGGTGTGACACCAAGTGAATTTAGAGAGAGGTTGAGGTAAACAATATGAGCGGGGGGAAAATGATCAGGAAGCTGCTGATCTTGCTGTGTCTGTTGACAATGACGCTGAATGGCTGCGCTTCCGAAAAAACAGAGCAGACAGCTGCGCAGGAAATAGATACGGAGGAAGACGGAGTAGAAAAGAAAATTCAGATCGGTCTTACAGTGGATTCTTTTGTTATTGAGAGGTGGATTCGTGACAGGGATGTATTCGTGGCAACAGCAAGGGAGCTGGGAGCGGAAGTGAATGTTCAGGATGCGGGAGCAGATACAAAAGAGCAGATCAGCCAGATTGACTATTTTATCAAGAAGCATATGGACGTGATCGTGATCATTGCCAGAGACTGCAAAGCATTATCTGAGGCTGTGGAGCGTGCCCACAATGCAGGAATCAGGGTGATCTCCTATGACCGCATGGTAAATGATGCGGATACAGACATGTATATTTCCTTTGATAACCGGAAAGTCGGAGAGATCATGGCACAGTCCATGATGGAAGCGATCCCTGATGGCGGAAAGATTTTTATGATCCAGGGCTCTGCTTCAGATAACAATGTGGACATGGTAAAAGAGGGATTTGAAGACACTCTGAAAAACAGTGATCTGAAGGTAGTTTACGAAGCCAACTGTGAGGGCTGGATCGCAGAGCTGGCAGCAGATTATGTGGAGGAAGCACTGGAAGAGTATCCTGATGTAAAGGGAATCATGTGCGGAAATGATGATATTGCCAGCCAGGTGATACAGATTCTTGCGGAAAACCAGCTTGCCGGACAGGTGATCGTGGTAGGCCAGGATGGTGATCTGGCTGCATGTCAGCGTATTGTGGAAGGAACCCAGTACATGACAGCATTTAAATCTATCGAAGATCTGGCACGCCAGGCAGCTGAATATGCGGTGAAGATGGCAGAAGAGGGAAAGATTCCGTCAGATGTGACAGATACCATGAGCGATGGAAGCTATGATATCCCGGCGAAGGTGCTGGAACCGGTTGCCGTTACAAGGGATAATATTGATGAGGTGATCATTGACGGCGGTTTCCACAGACGAGATGAAGTATATCTCAATATAGATTACGATACAGAGTAATGCAGAACAGATTGCATACCGGCATATATGTGGCAGTGAAATTCTGCAAGTAATGTGGCAGTGTATCCATATGCGCAATAATACACAATTATGACAAAAATCAATAGCAGATTTTTGGTGCAAAAATGTCTTGCCTGATGCAGGGCATTTTTCTTTTGCAAAAAAATGTCTCTGTCCTTGCCAACTATGTCCAGACAGTCCTGTGCTATAGTAACATCATCAAAGGAAACGTGATTCCAAAAACAAATAATGAAACGGAGGATTTTACAATGAAAAGAAAAATGGTATCTGCACTTCTTTGCGCAACAATGGTAGCTGGTATGGTGGTAGTTCCGGCAGCAACAGCACAGGCAGCAGACAAGAAACTGATCGGTGTTACCATGCCGACCAAGGATCTCCAGAGATGGAACCAGGATGGCGATAACATGAAGAAAGAGCTGGAGGCAGCAGGATATGAGGTAGACCTTCAGTATGCATCCAATGATGTAAGCACACAGGTTTCCCAGCTTGAGAACCAGGTAGCAAACGGATGTGACCTTCTGGTTGTGGCCTCCATCGATGGAAGCAGCCTTGGCGAGCCTCTGAAACAGGCCAAAGAAAAAGGAATTCCGGTTATCTCTTATGACCGTCTTCTTATGAATTCCGATGCAGTAACCTATTATGCAACATTTGATAACTACAAAGTAGGTCAGAAACAGGGCGAGTACCTGGTAGATGCACTGGATCTTGACAATCAGGACGGACCATTCAACATCGAGCTGTTCACAGGAGATCCTGGCGATAACAACTGTAACTTCTTCTTCGGTGGTGCAATGGATGTTCTCCAGAAATACATCGATGACGGTAAGCTGGTAGTAAAATCCGGTCAGACAGAGTTCGAGCAGGTTGCCACAGCTAACTGGGACAGCGCAAAAGCACAGGACAGAATGGATACCATCATCGCTGGTAACTACTCTGACGGAACAAATCTTGACGCAGTTCTCTGCTCCAATGATTCCACGGCACTTGGTGTTGAGAATGCACTGGCAGCTTCCTACACAGGAGAATATCCGATCATCACCGGTCAGGACTGTGACACACCAAACGTTAAGAACCTTGTAGCAGGAAAACAGGCAATGTCCGTATTCAAAGATACAAGAGCTCTTGCATCTGCAGTAGTAAAAATGGTTGACTCCATCATGAAAGGTGAGGAGCCGGAAGTAAACGATACAAAATCCTATGACAACGGAACAGGTGTCATCCCGACATACCTTTGCGACCCGGTTGTTGTTACAACAGATAATTACAAAGAGATCCTGATCGATTCCGGATACTACACAGAGGATCAGATCAAATAAGTGGATTTTTAAGAACAGAACTTTATCATATGCAGGCGGGGATCATAACCGCCTGCATAAACAGTGGAAAGGGAGGGAAATCAAGTTGGCTAAGATACTTCTGGAAATGAAAAATATCACCAAAACTTTCCCAGGTGTAAAGGCACTGGACAACGTTAATCTCCAGGTTGAGGAAGGCGAGATCCACGCACTGGTAGGTGAGAACGGTGCCGGTAAATCTACATTGATGAATGTATTAAGTGGTATATATCCGTACGGCTCGTATGAAGGAAATATTATTTACGATGGTGAGATCTGTAAGTTCAATACCATCAAGGACAGTGAACATAAAGGAATTGTAATTATCCACCAGGAACTTGCTCTGATTCCGTATATGACCATCGGTGAGAACATGTACCTGGGTAATGAAAAAGGCAAAAGTTTTTCCATTAACTGGAACGAAACTTATGGAGAAGCAGACAAATATTTGAAAATTGTGGGACTGGAGGAATCCTCCAGAACTTTGATCAAGGATATTGGCGTAGGTAAACAGCAGCTGGTTGAGATCGCAAAGGCACTTGCAAAGAATGCAAAGCTGCTCATTCTGGATGAGCCTACCGCATCACTGAATGAAGATGACTCCAAAGCTCTTCTGGATCTTCTTCTGAAATTCAAGAAGCAGGGAATGACGTCTATCATCATTTCCCATAAATTAAATGAGATCTCCTATGTAGCAGATAAGATCACAGTTATCCGAGATGGATCTACCATTGAAACACTGGATAAAAATAAAGACGATTTTTCTGAGCAGAGGATCATTCAGGGAATGGTTGGACGTGAGATGACAGACCGGTTCCCGAAACGTCCAAATGTAAAGATCGGCGATGTTTCCATGGAGATTAAAAACTGGAATGTTTATCATCCGCTGTATACAGAACGTAAGGTGGTAAATAACGTATCCTTTAAAGTACATAAAGGCGAGGTTGTCGGTATTTCAGGACTGATGGGAGCAGGACGTACAGAACTGGCCATGAGTATTTTTGGCAAGAGCTATGGAACTAAGATCTCCGGACAGGTGTTCATGAATGGAAAAGAAGTGAAGCTCAATACTGTCAAGGAGGCTATTGACAATAAACTTGCCTATGTTACAGAAGACCGAAAAGGAAATGGACTGATCCTTTCCAAGTCTATCAAAATGAATACTTCTCTTGCAAATATGGCAGGGATCAGCAATGGAAAAGTGATTGATACGGACAAAGAATACGCAGTTGCTGAGGAATACCGGAAGAAACTGAAAACCAAATGTCCGACAGTTGAACAGAATGTTGGAAACTTAAGCGGTGGTAATCAGCAGAAGGTCCTTCTTGCAAAATGGATGTTTGCAGAGCCGGATATTCTGATCCTGGATGAACCTACAAGAGGTATTGACGTAGGTGCCAAATATGAAATCTACTGTATCATCAATGACCTGGTCGCAGCAGGAAAATCTGTGATCATGATCTCTTCTGAGCTTCCGGAAGTGCTTGGAATGTCAGACAGAATCTATATCATGAACGAGGGCAGATTCGTAGGTGAGGTAAGTGGTGAGGAAGCTACATCTGAGCTGATCATGTCCAGGATCGTGAAGTCAGGTAAAGGAGAGTAAGAAGATGGAGAAAAAGATTAGTTTTTCAGAAATATTAAAAAAATATACCATGGTCATTGTTCTGGTATTTGTTGTGATCATGTTTTCTGTGAACACAAAGGGCGTTATGCTTCTTCCGCAGAATGTAAATAACCTGGTAGCCCAGAATGCATATGTATTTATTCTTGCAACCGGTATGCTGTTCTGTATTTTAACAGGTGGTAACATCGATCTGTCAGTTGGTTCTGTTGTATGCTTTGTTGCTGCTGTCGGTGGTAAGATGATGGTTCTCAACAGTATGAACCCGTATCTCACTATGATCGTGATGCTTCTTGTGGGTATTGCCATTGGTGCATGGCAGGGATTCTGGATCGCTTATGTACGAATTCCTCCATTTATTGTTACTCTGGCAGGTATGCTTGCTTTTCGTGGCCTTTCCAACGTAGTTCTGGAAGGACAGACCCTGGCCCCGATGCCGGATGCTTATCTGGCTCTGTTCAATAACTATATTCCGGACTTCCTTGGCGGAGGTGAAGGATTTAACAGAACATGTTTCGTAGTTGGCATTATTGTCTGCATCGTCTATGTTGCACTTGTTATGAAAAACCGTGCAGACCGTGCAAAAAAAGGCTACAGTGTTGAGTCTTTCGGTGGTGTTGCAGTGAAGATGGTTCTGATCTGTGCAGTTGTTCTTGCATTCATGTTCAGACTTGCTCAGTACAAAGGTATCCCGAATTCCCTTCTCTGGGTTGCAGTGATCATCGCAATCTATACATACATTGCTTCCAAGACTACAACCGGTCGTTATTTTTACGCAGTTGGTGGTAATGAGAAGGCTACGAAGCTTTCCGGTATTGATACAAACAAGGTTTATTTCCTTGCTTACCTGAACATGGGTCTTCTGGCAGCTATTGCAGGTATGGTAACAATGGCCAGACTGAACTCATCCAACCCACAGGCAGGTACAAACTTCGAGATGGATGCGATCGGTGCATGTTTTATCGGTGGTGCTTCTGCTTATGGTGGTACCGGTACAGTTCCCGGTGTTATCATCGGTGCTCTCCTTATGGGTGTTCTGAATCTTGGTATGAGTATCATGGGTATTGACCAGAATATCCAGAAGGTTGTCAAAGGTATGGTTCTTCTTGCAGCCGTTATCTTTGATGTTGTAAGTAAGAGAAAATCCTTTATCGTAAAATAAAAAAATAAACAAATTAAATACGGCAGGCTTTCGGAGAGATCCGGAGGCCTGTTGTTTTATGTGAGAGTTTTTTGCCATATTTTGTGGTTTTATGGGGGATATGCTTGTTTTTGGGGGAGCGTTATATTATAATAAGGGAAAGTTAGTGATTTACGATTTTGTGTTGTCGGGAGGCTGTGATGGGAAATACAGTGACGATTTGTTTTGCGAATAATAAGGGCGGCAGCGGGAAGTCTACCAGCTGTTCCAATGTAGGTGCGGCACTGGCCGGTATGGGGAAGAAGGTTCTTCTTGTGGACGGCGATATGCAGCTGAATCTTTCCCTTTCTTTTTTTGATGAAGAGGAAGTTCTGAAGATGGCAGCTGGGGAAAAGAATCTCTACTATGCCATCGGGCATCAGTCGGATCTCAGTGATTTTATCGTGCATACGAAGTATGAGAATCTGGATCTGGTGCCGTCTTCCACTTTGATGAGTTCTGTGGAGTATGAGCTTTTTACAAAGTGGCAGAGGGAGTTTATCCTTCGGAAGTGTCTGCAGAAGGTGAAGGATTCCGGTGTTTATGATTATATTCTCATCGATGCGCCGCCGACTCTTGGTGGCTGGGTGATGAACATCTTATGTGCATCGGATTACGTTCTGGTTCCGGTGGAGGCAAGTCCGTGGGGCATGTTTGGTCTTGCAAATATGTTTGATTTCCTCAACGAAGTCCGTGAGATCGCTCCGGCGCTTCAGGTTCTGGGGATTGTGGTGACCAAGGCGGATGCCAGAAAGAATTATTTCAAGCAGACCATGGAGACTCTGAAAGAGATGGAAGGAATCTACCTTTTCGAATCTTTTATCCGTGTGGACAGCTCCATCGAATGGTCTCAGGACAGCAGTGAACCGGTTGTGGAATTCAAAAAAAGCAGCCGCAGCGCAAAAGAATACATAGCATTGGCAGAGGAGGTAATGAATCGTGTCAGTAGGTAAAGCAAGCATCGCAAGAGCAGTAAATGCAGAGAAAACAGCAAAGACAGAAGAGAAAGTTGCAGAGGTAAAAGAGGCTGAGGTTAAGGCAGAAGCAACCGAAAAAGCAGCAGAAAAAACAACTGCAAAGAAAACAGCAGCCAAGTCCCCGGCGAAAAAAACTGCCACAACAAAAACAACAGCGAAGAAAACCACCACAAGAAAAACAATAACACGTAAAACAGCCACAAAGAAAACAGCCGCCGCAGAATCCACAACAGGAACCGTAGCCCAGAATGTCATCGCCGGAGAAAACGCCGACGAACTCCAGGCCAAATTCCTCACCCCCAAAAAAGACGAGCCGGATAACAACCAGCCGGTAGGAATCAAGGATGAACTTCCGGTTTATCTGCTGTAATAGCGGATCGGATTTTTGAAAAAATAAGTGACAAATAAAAAACTGCTATATATCTACATCATTATTGATAAGATATACAGCAGTTTTTATTTTTATTCCATAATAATCTCAGTGGGACAGCGAAGCGCCTCCCTCGTATCTTTTTACATATTGTAATATGCAGCATACACCCCATTCTGAGCAAGCAGCTCAGCATGAGTGCCTCTTTCAGAGATACCATCCTCCGTGATCACAATGATCTCATCCGCATCGCGAATAGTAGAGAGTCTGTGAGCAATCGTAATCGTGGTGCGGTTTTTCGAAAGCTCCTCCAGGCTCTTCTGGATCCAGCGTTCACTTTCGTTATCCAGTGCGCTGGTAGCTTCATCCAGGATCAGGATCGGAGGATTTTTAAGGAATACCCTTGCAATAGAAATCCTCTGCTTCTGTCCGCCGGAAAGTCTGGTGCCTCGTTCGCCTACATAAGTGTCATATCCATCCGGCAGTTCCATGATAAAATCATGGATGCTTGCACATTTGGCGGCTTTGATGATCTCATCGTCAGTAGCACCTGGTTTTCCATAGGCAATATTATCTTTAATGGTTCCATCAAAAAGATAAACATCCTGCTGCACCATACCGATCTGGCTTCGAAGGCTTTTCAGAGTCAGCCCACGGATATCCTTTCCATCTACAGTAATGGAACCGCCGGTCACATCATAAAATCTTGGCAGAAGAGAGCAGATCGTGGTTTTTCCGCTTCCGGAAGGTCCCACCAGGGCAATGGATCTTCCAGCCGGGATATCGATAGAAATATCGGAAAGTACAGGAGTCTCATCATCGCTGTAATGGAAAGAAACATGATCGTAACATACATGACCTTTCACATCCTTAAGTTCCACAGCATCATCGGCATCTTTGATCTCCGATTCCGTTTCCATCACATCCAGAAAACGGCGGAAACCGGAAAGTCCTTTCTGCATCATTTCCACAAGTTCCACCAGGATCTGGATCGGGCTGATGAAGATTCCGATATACAGGGCATACATGGCAAGATCCCCGGTCTGCATTTCACCCTGGGCGATCAGATAACCACCGTAAACCAGAGTCACCAGATACATCATACCCTGGAAAAACAGGTTGGAGCTCATGAAACTACCCATACAGTGGTAATTATCACGCTTGGAAACAAGGAATGCTTCGTTGCTCTTTTTAAATTTTTCCCGCTCAATGTCCTCATTTGCAAAAGACTGCACCACGCGGATTCCGGAAAGGGTATCCTGAAGACTTGCATTCACATCGCCGATCTTACGCCGGTTTTCCATGAAGGTTTCCTGCATTTTTGCATTCTGGCGGAAGGAAAAAACGAACATCACGATCACCAGGACGATCAGCGGCAGTGCCAGCTTTTTGTTGATAAAGAACAGGAAGATAAAAGCGCCGACGATCTTTACCAGGGAGATAAAAAGATTCTCAGGTCCATGATGGGCAAACTCGGAAATGTCAAAAAGGTCACTGACCAGCTTACTCATCATCTGGCCGGAATTGTTCCGGCTGTAATAGGAAAAGGACAGCTCCTGATAATGGTCAAAAAGCTCCCGGCGCATGTCACGCTCCATGTTTGCGCCCATCATATGTCCCTGATAGGTCACATAATATTTGCAGAGACTCTGGATGATGTACATGACAAAAAGGGAGATCCCGATCACGGGAAGGGCATGGAGAATGATATCCTTATCCTGCGTAAAAAGAGTTTTTGTCATCGTACGAAGGATCTGGGGATAGGCAAGGTCCACCAGACTGATAACGGCCGCACAGATCAGGTCAATAAAAAAGACCGCTTTGTACGGACCATAGTAGTGGATGAATTTCTTGATGGTATTCATCGAAAAAGTACCTCCGTTTTTTATGAAATGTGTGGTCTGACTGCGTCGAAAACATTGCTGTCAGACAGTCTATGTTCATCTTAACATAAGAAAGAATAAAGTCAAGATAAGGAAATTTCAGGAAAATGCAATTTACTCCTTGACACAGAAGAGTAAAACCCTTATAGTGTATTTCAGATTTGGTGTGTAACTGATAAGCAGGCATTAACCAGTCATAAATGTTATTATTTTTATTTGACGTTTATGGGGGTTGGTGTCTTTTTTTGTTGCCCACTTGAAGGATGCCTGCCTCTGGAGCGTCAGAGGAAAAGGAGAGAAAAAACATGAAAGACAAGATTTTCGGAGTTTTGCAGCGTGTGGGACGTTCCTTTATGCTCCCCATCGCAATCCTCCCTGTGGCAGGCCTGCTTCTTGGATTCGGCAGTTCCTTCACAAATGAAACCACCATTGCAACCTACGGACTTCAGAAGATCCTGGGAGACGGAACGATTTTACATGCACTCCTGATCATCATGAACAAAGTCGGAAGTGCGGTATTTGATAACCTGCCCCTGATCTTTGCAGTAGGAGTTGCCATCGGTATGGCAAAAAAAGAGAAAGAGGTAGCAGCTCTTTCCGCACTGATCGCTTACTTCGTTATGAACGTAGCCATCAATGGTATGCTGGTAGTAAATGACAAGATCACAGCAGACGGACAGATCGCAAAAAGCGTTCTGGAAGGTACCGTAACTTCTGTCTGCGGCATCCAGTCCTTACAGATGGGTGTGTTCGGCGGTATTATCGTTGGTCTTGGTGTCGCGGCACTGCACAACCGTTTTCATAAGATCGTGCTTCCAAACGCACTTTCTTTCTTCGGCGGTTCCAGATTCGTGCCGATCATTTCCACCATTGTATATATGTTTGTAGGAATCCTGATGTATTTCGTATGGCCGGCAGTCCAGAACGGTATTTATGCTCTGGGCGGTCTTGTAACAGGCAGCGGCTATATCGGAACTCTGATCTTTGGTATTATCAAGCGTGCGCTGATCCCATTTGGACTTCATCACGTATTTTATATGCCATTCTGGCAGACAGCCGTTGGCGGGACCATGGAGGTTGCAGGCCAGATGGTACAGGGCGGACAGAACATCTTTTTCGCCCAGCTTGCGGATTCCGCAAATGTAGCGCATTTCAGCGCAGATGCAACAAGATATTTTTCCGGCGAGTTCATTTTCATGATCTTCGGTCTTCCGGGAGCAGCTCTTGCCATGTACCGCTGTGCAAAGCCTGAGAAGAAAAAAGCAGCAGGCGGACTTCTTCTTTCCGCAGCCCTTGCATGTATGCTTACAGGAATCACAGAGCCACTGGAGTTCTCCTTCCTGTTTGTAGCACCGGCACTGTTTGCAGTACAGGTTGTTCTTGCGGGCGCGGCTTATATGATCGCACATATGCTGAACATTGCGGTAGGACTTACCTTTTCCGGCGGTTTCCTTGATCTGTTCCTGTTCGGAATCCTTCAGGGAAATGAAAAGACAAGCTGGCTCAGGATCATCCCGGTTGGTATCATTTACTTTATTCTTTATTATGTGATCTTCACCTTCCTGATCAAAAAGTTCAACTTCAAGACTCCGGGACGTGAGGATGACGACACAGAAACAAAGCTTTATACAAAAGCAGATGTAAACGCAAGAAAAGAAGCCGGAAAAGCCGGTGAAGCAGCAGGAAGCACATCCGCAGATCCGGTAAGTGAAGCCATCACAGCCGGTCTTGGCGGAAAGAAAAACATCAGCGATGTGGACTGCTGTGCAACAAGACTCCGTATCACCGTCCATGATGCGGCAAGAGTCAACGACGACATTCTGAAAACAACAGGTTCCAGAGGAATCGTGAAAAAAGGCCAGGGCGTCCAGATCATCTACGGTCCACAGGTAACTGTGATCAAATCCAAACTGGAGGATTATCTGGAGACTGCGCCGAATGAGTATTTTGAAGATGCTAAGAATGCAGAGACAGACAATGCGGGAAACCAGAGTCAGTCTGATGCAGGTATAGCAGATGCCCAGAACATGCAGCAGTCAGCAACAGGTGACAGTCAGACAGCGGGACGCACAGGCGAGACTGCTCAGAATGCAGGCCAGACATCCACAGCCAGTGCAGCTCAGCCAGAGAAAAAAGTCCTCAAAACTGCCATCATCTACAGCCCGGTAACCGGTATCGCTGCAGATCTTTCCACAGCGCCGGATGAAGGCTTTGCGGAAGGAATGATGGGAGAAGGTGCCGTAGTCACACCGAAGGATCCGGTGATCTGTGCTCCGGAAGACGGCGAGGTAGAGTTTATTTTTGACACAAAACATGCTATCGGATTCCAGACAGATACAGATCTTCCGATGCTTCTCCATATCGGAATCGACACCGTGAAACTGGAAGGAAAAGGTTTCGAGATCCTGGTAGAGCAGGGACAGCATGTGAAAAAAGGCGAACCACTGATGAAGATCGATATCCCGTATCTCACAGAAAATGCTCCGTCCTTATGTTCCCCGATCCTCTGCACAGAGATCGAGGACAACCAGAGAGTACGCCTTCTGGCAAACGGAGAGATCAAGGCAGGAGAGCCGTTGTTTGCAGTGGAGACTGTGGAAGAATAAGAAATTTTTCAGCAATAATATAGATGATCATTTTATGGAAAGCGCGCCTAATGCCCGGGCGCGTTTTTCCTGTTCAGTGGTCATCAGAAGAGCTTTACACGAAAGACAGATTCTGTTACGATAAAGAAAATCGACAGCTGCAGACAGAAATGCTGACAGAATATCCGGGGCAGATGGTGAAAAAAATAAGGTAGAATGTGGAAAAGCAGCAGGATATATAAAGATGGTGGGGAAAAAAGATGTACAGAGTGAGCAAGGTATTGAACAATAACGGCGTCATTGCCATAAATATGGAAGAAAACCAGGAATATGTGCTTCTGGGAAAAGGTGTGGGATTTGGAAAAAAGGTCAGCCAGCGTTTTGAGATGCCTTCCGGCTGCACCCTTTACAGACTGGCTCAGGAGACAGAACGCGGTTCGGCAAAAGAGCTGGCAAAAAGTGTGGCGCCGGAGTTCCTTGAGATCGCAGACGAGATCTTAAGAGAAGCGGAGAAAACTTTCGGGGATACCATAGATAAGGGAATCCTGTTTCCGCTGGCAGACCACATTTCTTTTGCAGTGGGACGTATCCGGAATAATGAGCAGATCAGCAATCCCCTGACGGACGACATCAAGGTGCTTTTTTACAGTGAGTTTAAGGTGGCAGAAGTCCTGAAGAAGATTCTGAAAGAGCGGATGGATATTGAGATCGATGACCATGAGGTAGGATATGTGGCTCTTCACATCCACTCCGCGCTTGGAGATGAAAAGGTATCCGTTGCCATGCAGACAGCAAGAACAGTCCGGGAATGCATCGCCATGATCGAGATGGCTACAGGAAAAAAGATTGATGTTATCTCTCTGTCCTACAATCGTATGATGAATCACATCAAATATATGGTAGCCCGTGTCTCCACAGGGGAGACACTGAAACTGGATATGAATGATTATATAGAAGAAAAATATCCGGAATCCTACAGGATCGCAGAAGATGTCTGCGAAAGCCTGGGGAAAAGTCTTGGCAAAAAACTGGACCCCATCGAGATCGGATATCTTGCCATGCATATCGAGCGGACGGTGGAGCAATAAATGCAAAAAATGTAAATTGCTGATTACTGGTCAATCGCGTTCATGGTCATACAGCAATGGGGAAGGCGGATAACTGATCCGGTACAGATATTTACACAATAAATTCAATGGCTTTTTTGACAGCAGTACTCATGGTAGTACTGCTGTTTGTGACTAAGCAGACTTCCCTCTGGGGAAGGGGCTCCTTAAGCTGAAGGGCAAAAACCTTCCCGTCATCGATCACTTCCCGGGCAAGAGGTTCCGGATAAAAACCGATTCCCAGATTGTGGACGATCATGGGAAGGACCTGGTCTGTAGTTGCAGCCTCAATATCCGGATGAAAAGAGACACGGTTTTCCATAAAGTAATTCATATACATTTCTCTGGTGCTGGTCCCTTCCGCAAGACCTACAAAAGGCAGATCCTGAAGTTCATGGATGCTGATAGGAGCAGTGGTCAGATCCTTATATTTGCTTCCGCACACAAGAATCTCCCGGTAACGCAGGAGGCTTTTTTTCTGTAAAGGCTTGCGGATGGAGATGGGAGTAGTGACAATGGCGAAATCCACCGCATAATTTTTCAGTGCCTGTACAGCCTGGGGAGTAGAATGGTTGAAAAGGCGCAGGCGCACATGAGGATATTGTTCGCGGAACAGCTCCAGTTTTTCCAGAAGGATCAGACGCAGGGCATTTTCACTGGCACCGATGGAAACCAGGCCATGCTCCAGCTCCCCGTTCTGTCGTATCTCCTCTTCCCCAATACTCAGCTGTTCAAAAGCCAGGGCAACGTGTTCGTAGAGCTGGCGGCCTTCCGGTGTAAGGGCAATTCCCTTGTTGGAGCGGAGAAAAAGAGTGCATTTCAGCTCCTGTTCCAGGTTGTTCATACAGCGGGTGATATTTGGCTGGTTGTTATGAAGAGCCCGTGCTGCCTTGGTAAAACTCTTATACTGGGCTACATAATAAAAGATCCGGTAGTAGTCGTAAGTGATCATGTATAGTCTCCATCCTGTGATATGATTTTAATATGTTTACGATATTAATAATACTTTTTACATTTGCTTCTGAGCAAACTATAATACACCCGAGGAAAAAAATCAATGACGGGAGTGATTTGGAGTGGTTTCAGGAGGCAGAAAGCTGCAGAACGCAGACCGACAGATGTCAGAAGCTTTCATTACAAGTGTATTTCTGGCAATGTCCGGCGGATTTCAGGATGCCTACACATATTTTACAAGAGATGAGGTGTTTTCCAACGCCCAGACCGGTAACGTGGTGCTGATGAGCCAGAATTTTATGACAGGACAGTGGGGAGACGGTTTGAGGTATCTGTTCCCTATTTTAGCCTTTGCCATCGGTGTTGTAGCGGCGGAGCGGATCCAGAGTACCTTTAAATATGCAAAAAAACTTCACTGGAGGCAGATGATCCTGCTGATTGAGATCCTGATCCTTTTTGCAGTGGGATTTATGCCGGGAAAACTGGATATGCTGGCAACCGCACTGGTATCTTTTTCCTGCGCCATGCAGGTACAGACCTTCCGGAAGGTAGGAGGCTATTCCTACGCAAGCACCATGTGTATCGGAAATTTACGAAGCGGCACGGCGGCACTGTCCGTGTATTGTCGTGAAAAACGTCCGGAACAGCTGAAGCAGGCTCTTTATTATTTTGGGATCATATTCTTTTTTGCCATTGGAGCCGGCGGCGGAGGAAATCTGTCCATGAGGCTGGGGATTCCGGCAATCTGGGTATCGGATGTTTTGCTTCTGATCAGCTTTATTCTGATGTTTTCCAGTAAACATAGAGATTAGAAAGGGTGAGGACTTGTGGAAAACAGCACATTATTCCCAAGAGAAGAAAAGGCGGAGCTTTTATTTGAAAAGATCCTGAAGGATCCGGAGGCGTGCAGACGGCTGACGGAGACCTTCTATGAATCTATGGATGCGGATACAGACATAGAATGCGGATATCTTCCTCCGGAAAAATTCGCTTATGCGTTGCTGGACGCATACAAAAACCGTGATCTGACAGCTCTCCTTATGGCAATCTGCCAGAACAGTATGTTTGATCTTCTGCGAAATTCTTTTCTGGCACCGTTCAGATTCAATGCAGACGGACAGGAGAATCCGGTGCTTCTCACAGATGAAAACGGAAATTTTCTGCGGGAAAAGGGAATCCATGTAAGTGACAGGGATTATGACCGGTTCCGCAGGATATACAGGGAGAAACCTGGCGTAAAGATGTATCTGGCGTATGGCTACCGGAAGCGACATGCCTATGATGAAGATACCATGGAAGTAGAAGAGTACAAAATGGGCGAACATATCGGAGTACTGCTGGTGTATGAGCTTCCGGACAGCGTAAAGGAAAAGGAAACGGAGGCACAGGCCTATGCGGCTGTATGGGATATTATGATGGCAATCCAGAAGAAGCTTCCAAGAGCCTTTGTGTATTATGGGCAGGATTCTGTGGAGGATGGTGGAAAACGTTATGACGGACTGGGCGTTTTTCTCCCCATCCATAAATTTGCGGACCGCCTGGAAAAAATGATCGGGATCGCTGATGAAATCGTAATGAAATAGAGTGTACAAAAAAGGACTGCTTTTGCATTGTTCGGGTTATCAGAAGGATATCTGATGACCGGCAGGTGCAGAAAGCAGTCCTTTTTGCATGTTCATCAGGTGCAGTAGCGGAACATTTTGTCTGTAAGGATCCTGGCGAAAATAAGACCAAGAGGAAGAGCAACGATGATCAGGATCGCAGCTGCAAACCAGGAGGCGGAAACATTCAGGGACATGATCCCCAGATTGTAGATCGCCCTGTAGAGATAAAGCCCGGGAACCATGATCACAATGGATGGTACGGTAATGGAAATCCTGGGATATCCTATTTTTGTTTTGATGAGGGAGGCCAGAAGTCCGGCTGTCAGTGCTCCGAGAAAAGCTGCGGCAGCAGGTGGGAAACCGGCAAGATCAACAAGCTCCAGCCGGAAGGTGTTGGACAGTGCGCCGATGAAGGCGGCAGCTGCGGCTAGTCGGACAGGGCTGTTGAACATGACTGAAAAGCCGAATACCCCGCAGAAGCTTGCCAGAAGCCGGAACAGGATCCTCTGTGCTGACGAAAGCTCCAGAGGCAGGAAATCCACAGGCTTCAGATGAAGAAGCAGTGCCATCAGCCAGGCAGAGACAGTAGCCACCATTACAACAATAATGGCGTAGGCCAGTCGTTCCAGCCCGGAACGCATATCCAGCTTGGCAAGGTCGATTCCGCTTGTGATAAACGGAAAGCCCGGAATAATGAACAGCATGGAACAAATATATCCGGCTTCATGCTGGACGGAAATGTGGAACAGAAGCTCTGCAAGCTTCAGAAAGCCTGCATATACAAGACAGGCAGAGGAAACGGAAACGGCAATGCACATAAACAGAGTAAAATGATGTTTGCCAAGCTTGCAGCGGATGGCGTTTCCGATGCCTGCGCCTGCAAAAGCCAGGATCATCTCCAGTGGGCCACCGCCCAGAAGAAAAGTAAATGCACCACAGGCCAGTGCAGAAGCCAGTCCCAGGGCTGCAGGGGAGTAAAGCCCATGGATCCGCTCGATCTCATCTAACTGACTGTGCAGCGCTTCACCGCTCATATGGATACCCTCCGCAGGAAAATCACTGACAAAATGTTCCAGCCTGTTCAGCCTGGAAGTATTTACGCCGGTGGTAGTCAGACTAAGTGTATGGGAAAAACTGCTCTCACCGTCAAAGCAGGTGTAGCTTATAGACATCAGTCCGATATCTGCGGAGCAGGTGATGCCAAGAGCTTCTGACAATGTATTCATGGAACTTCGTACCCGCCAGGCACCGGTCCCGCAGGAGAGAAGCATCATACCTGTGCGGCCGATCAGGGAAGCTTTTTCGGAAAGAGAGGCCTCGGTGATGGGCTGACTGTTCCTGGCGCTTACGTAGTTGTGCCAGGGGATTTCCATATGATTGCGTTTAACCGGAATATCTGACACAGAAATCACTTCTTTCTATATATTAT
>ERZ1034946.307-NODE-307-length-30259-cov-7.872732_pt1 | contig 30259 bp, 25 predicted proteins | sample MGYA00520591_ERZ1034946 | MGnify/ENA primary metagenome ERZ1034946 (study PRJEB33766, sample SAMN09781753) | gut metagenome | biome: gut microbiome | host: Homo sapiens | place: Madagascar | study: EMG produced TPA metagenomics assembly of the PRJNA485056 data set...
GTGTAGTGTATTTCTCAGAAAAAATATGAAGGCAGCCACGGGAGCGAATTGCGGATAGGGTGTGATGGGATTGTAAGCATCACCATTGCCGGGTATTCTGGAACCCCGTGGCAGTTCATATTGTTTTCTGGGAAACAACTACATGCCATCTGATTATACAGGCTGTTAACGTGGAAAGCTTGCGCAAGTAAGATATGCGCGCCGCTTGCTACATATTTCAAATGATGTTACGTTTATTTCATTTACATCGCTTATTATATCATGTGCATTTGCACATGATATATGATAATCCATGCGCATCCGTGCTTTGCACTCCGCGTCTGATATAATTTCGCTACGCTCATTATATCATATGCATTCGGAGAGCTAAATACTTATTACTGCAATTTTCTCCTGCCATTCCACAACTAAAAAAAGAAGCTGCTCCACCCCATCCACTTAATAAAATATACCAAAATACTAGGATTTATTTAAATAATTATGCATAGTCCCATAGTCACAAAACTTGCATAAAAAACATCAATCACTGCATAAAAATAAAAAAAATCAAGTGAACAGCCATCAAACTGAATAAATATGCGAGAATTTACCACGATAAAGTTATATTGACAAATGAGATTTGGCGTGTATAATAGTAAAAGAATTGTTCGTGCCACACAGACAATTGTGTTTTTAAATAAGGAGTGCAATGGCAAAGGCGCCATTGGACTTTTTTCGATTATTTAAGAATTTAACAGGTTAAACTGTTAAAGATATATTTCTATAGGAGGAAATTATTATGAAAAAGAAACTGGTTAGCGCTATGTTAGTTCTTTCTATGTGCTCAAGCTTAGTAGCATGTGGAAATAGCGGCGCAAACGACGACGTTGTTGGTACAGAAGCAGGTACAGAATCTGCATCAGCAACAGATGGATCAGGAGAGAGTGAAATCTCTATGCCTGATGGATATGATGCAACATCATCATCAATCTACAATGAACAGCTTGGTGACTTCTACACAGCTTACCAGACAGCTCTTGAAGCAGAGGATGTTGATGAGAAATTTGCACTTGAGGCTATTGCAGAGGCAAAGCTTTTGGAGTCAGCAGTTATGGTTCCTACACAGACTCAGGGTGGCGGATATGCTGTCAGCCGAGTAGTACCTTACACAGCTCCAAACGTATTATGGGGTAACGATTATGAGAGATATCACAACACATTAGTTGTTGACTCTGACAAGTTCATTACTTCAGCTGACAGAGATGCAATCAAAGCTAAGTACAAGGAACTCAAAGGAACAGGAACATTTACAGAGTGGGTTAAGGGATACCTTGCAGATCAGGGATATACTCTTAAGGATTCATACGCTCTTACATATACAGCAGATCCTGTAACATGGGATGCCCTTAATACATCACTTGCAGCAGATGCAGAGTCTATCATCAATACATATGATGGACTTATGGAGTATGACAATGAGGGTGAGCTTCAGCCAGCCCTTGCTGAGAGCTATGAGGTATCTGATGATGGACTTACATACACATTCCACATCCGTCAGGGCGTTTCATGGGTAGATTCTCAGGGACGTGAAGTTGCAGACGTAACAGCAGACGATTTCGTAGCTGGTATGCAGCACATGATGGACTGCCAGGCAGGTCTTGAGTACCTTGTACAGGGAGTTATCGTTGGTGCAGACGCTTATATCAATGGTGAGACAAGTGATTTCTCAGAGGTTGGTGTAAAGGCTGTTGATGATTACACACTTGAGTACACACTTGAGCAGCCTACATCTTACTTCATGACAATGCTTGGCTATGGTGTATTCGCGCCAATGAGCAGAAGCTACTACGAGTCACAGGGTGGTAAGTTTGGTGTTGAGTTTGATTCTTCTGCTTCAGATTACACATACGGAAAGGATCCTAACTCGATTGCATACTGTGGACCATACATTGTAACAAGTTCAACAGAGAAGAACTCTATCGTATTCGAGTTAAATGAGTCTTACTGGAATGCAGCAAACGTTGCAAACAAGAAGATTACATTCGTATATGATGATGGTTCGGATGCTACAAAGAGATACACAGACGCTACATCTGGAACAATCGATGGATGCTCTCTTACAACATCTGCATTAGAGCTTGCTAAGAAAGATGGAATTTTTGATGAATATGCATATGTATCAGCTACAAATGCTACATCATTCTCAGCATTCGTAAACCTTAACAGAAATGCATTCTTCAACTTTAATGATAGCTCAAAGGCTGTTTCAACAGAGTCTGAGGAGGAGCAGGCAAGAACAAACCAGGCAGTACAGAACGTTCACTTCCGTAGAGCACTTGCAATGTCATTCGATAAAGGACAGTACAATGCAGTTATGTACGGTGAGGACCTTAAGTACAATGCACTCCGTAACTCATACACACCAGGAAACTTCGTATCCTTATCAAAGGATGTAACAGTTTCAATCAATGGTGAGGATGTAACATTCCCAGCAGAAACAAACTATGGTGAGATTGTGCAGGCTCAGATTGATGCTGATGGGGTTAAGATTACAGTATACGACAAGGATTCAACAAATGAGCAGCAGTCAGATGGATTCGATGGATGGTACAATGTAGACAATGCTCGTGAGGAGATGGCACAGGCTATCGATGAGCTTAAGGCAGAGGGACTTGAGATTACAGCTGAGAACCCAATCCAGCTTGACCTCCCATATCCATCAGCTGATGAGATTTTCACAAACAGAGCTAATGTATACAAGCAGTCACTTGAGGAAGGCCTTGAGGGACTTGTACAGGTTAACCTTGTAGATTGTAACGATTCAACAACATGGTATTACACAGGATACTATACAAGCTACGGATATGAGAACAATTACGACTTATTCGATTTATCAGGATGGGGTCCAGACTATGGAGATCCACAGACATACCTTGATACATTCCTTCCAGACTATGCTGGATACGTTACAAAGAGTCTTGGTGTATTCTAAGATTTCTTAAAATAAAATATCTAAAGATTAGAGCAAGAGGATGGCTCTGCCATTCTCTTGCCCATTTTAATGAGTGAACGACTATGGCAAAATATTTAACAAAACGAATATTATACGGATTATTTTCATTGATAATCATTGTTGGAATCGTTATGATTCTTATCTATTCTGTAATGGACAGAAACCTGATTTTCGCAAAGGATCCAACATATACTCATCAGAGTAATAATACAAAAATAACATACAAGTATTCTAAGTGGGAGGAGTATGGCTATCTGGATTATGTGCCATATGCAGACTACTTACAGTCACTCTGCGACAAGGGTGAAATCGACGAGGAGACAAGGTCTAAGGCTGTAAGTATTGGAAGAACAGCTGACAAGGATTCTGAAGTCGTAAAGCCGTATGTAGAGCAGTATACAAACTACTACAAGTCAAAGGGCTACAAGGTGGTTCGTCTTGACGCTATCATGATGAATGCTAAAAAGGTGGCTGATGGTGGTACCCAGCAGTTATATGCGTATAAAAATGTGCCTATAACAAAACGTCTGTTAAATTATTTCACACATCTGATTGAAATTGACAGTATTGATAATGTAGAAAACATAGCAGACGAAGACAGAGGAATATCATTTACCTGGCATGACCCGGTATATGGAGGAGAGAAATTCTCACCTGCTGTAATGGGTAATGGTACAACACACAAGTATCTGATATATTTTGATTCGAAATTCCCTTATATTCATCAGAATATAGTTACAATAAATTTAGGAACTTCATACAGTGTAAATGAAGGACAGGATGTATTCAGAACCATGAATAAGGCACAGGGTGCTTTTGTTAAGTCTGAGATTACATATCCAACAGGGCTTACAGAGGCAAGTGCGGATGACCTTCATTCAGCAACATATATGGCAAATTCTCTTACAACAAGTAAGGTGTTTGAGGCAAGATATGTTGATGATTACACAAATGTAGATACAGTAAAGAAGTCACATTCCAAGATTGGCTTCTCATTCATAATCGGTATTATTTCAACAATTATTTCATATATCATTGGTGTTCCAATTGGTATAGCAATGGCAAGAAAGAAGGATAAGCTTGTGGATAAGATTGGTACCTTCTATATCGTATTTATCCTTGCAGTGCCTTCACTTGCATACATTTTCCTGTTTAAGGCTATCGGTGGTTCGGTATTCAATCTCCCGACAACCTTTGATTTGGAGTCAACCAGCAAGCTTATGTACGTTCTTCCAATCGTGTCTCTGGCACTGCCGGCAGCCGGTGGAACTATGAAGTGGCTCCGCCGTTACATGATTGACCAGATGAATTCTGATTATGTTAAGTTTGCACGAAGCGGTGGACTTACAGAGAAGGAAATCTTTACAAAGCATATTTTCAAGAATGCGGTTATCCCTATTGTACAGGGTATTCCGGCAGCAGTACTGTTTGCTATGACAGGAGCTATTATCACAGAGCGTGTATACGTTGTTCCTGGTGCCGGTAACTTGCTTACAGAGGCGATTAACAAGTACGATAATGGTGTTATTGTAGGTGTTACATTATTCTACGCAGTACTTACAGTAGTTTCCCTTATCTTAGGAGACGTGCTTATGTCACTTGTTGACCCAAGAATTTCATTCTCATCAAAGGACAGGTAAGATAAAATGAACAATGATTTAAAAGAATTTGGATTATCAGATGAGGAACTGTTTGCACCGGTTTCACACAGTGACCTCGAATCTGAGAAGATTACAGCACCTAGATATTCATACTGGCAGTCTGTATTCCGTGTATTTTTTAAGAAAAAAATAAATATCATCATGCTTGCACTTCTGGGAGTGATTGTACTTATGGCGTACTTATATCCACAGTTTGTAGAGTATGATAAGTTTGCAAACCTTATGGATTCTGCATCAAAGCACTTAAGCCCTGCAAAGGCTATTAAGCAGCTGGGCTTCAGTATTCACTGGATTTTAGGAACCGGTGCTTCTGGACAGTCTACATTTGATGCTGTCTGGTATGGTTCACGAATTTCTATTTCCCTTGCGTTTATCTGTGCAGCAATCAATATGACAATCGGTGTTATAGTTGGTGCTATCTGGGGATTTTCAAAGAAATTCGATATGTTTATGATTCAGGTATACAATATTATTGCTAATGTTCCATACCTCCTTGTTATCTCAGTTATGGTTATGCTTTTTACACCTAGCTTCTGGGTTATGGTACTTGCTTTCACTATCACAGGATGGATTGCAATCGCCTACTTCATCAGAACACAGGTTATCATCATCCGTGACCGTGAGTACAACCTTGCGTCAAAGTGTCTTGGTACATCCACAGTTAAGATTGCCATGAAAAACATTTTGCCATTTATGACATCAGTAATCGTTACACAGCTTGCTACAGAGATTCCATCATATATCGGTATGGAGGTATTCCTCTCATATATTGGACTTGGACTTTCTGACAGATCTCTTGGACGTCTGATTTATGACGCTGAGAATGCGATGGTAACACCGGGATGGCAGTTTGAGTTCTGGAGCCCTGTTGTTGTTTCTGCTATTATTTCAATCGTGTTATATGTAGTAGGACAGAACTTAGGTGATGCTTCAGATCCTAGAACACATATGTAAGAGGTGCAGTAATGGAAGACAAGAAAGTATTATTACAGATAGAAAACTTAAACGTAAAATTCCATGTGCGTGGTAGAATCCTTACTGCTATCCGTGGAATCTCACTTGATATCTACGAGAATGAGTCAATCGCTATCGTAGGAGAGTCTGGTTCAGGAAAATCTGTTTTTACAAAGACATTCGCAGGAATGCTTGACAGCAACGGATTTATTGACCAGGGCCGTATTATCTACAATGACCCTGAGCTTGCTGATACACATGTAGACTATGATGATAAGGCAAGACTTGCTGTAAAACAGATTAAGATGACATTAGACAACGCTTCCCGCTATGAGTTTGGTGCTGAGACCTACAAGAAGATGAAGGAGCTTGAGGCTGAGAGACAGATTAAGCATACCTTATCTGATGAGGAAAAGGCTAAATTCGACGAGAAGATACATGAGCTTAAGGTAGAAAAGACTGAGAAATTCAACAAGAAGCTCACTCTGGACTCTAAGCATGACAAGGCAGAAATCTCTGAGCTGACAAAGGATATCAAGGCTCTTGATGCTAAAATCAAAGAGGTTGAAGCTGATAAGGAAAATAAAATCAAAGAGCATGAGGCCGCAGCTAAGGCTGATACAGCTTATGAGAAGGAATACTCAGACAAGCTGGGAGAGCTTACAGCCCGGTATGCAAAGGAAATCGCAGGAACTGTATCTGAGGATACAAAGAAGCGTAACGAGCTTATCGCCAAGGAGGTATACCTCTCAGTTGGAAGATTTAAGCCAAGACGCCGCAACAAGCTGATTAAGGAGCTTTGTAAGGCTCTTGAGGAAGCTATGAAGATGGGCCTTGACTTAAATGATGATGAGCAGAAGAATATTGTATTTGATGATATCGCTTTCCGTGTTGCTTATCTTGACGAGACAGCAGATTCATTACATGGTGTATGCGTGTTAAACCTTGCAAATATTAAGGCTGAGAAGGACTGGACACAGATTCGTGGTAGAAGAATTGCTACAGTATTCCAGGATCCAATGACTTCTCTTAACCCAATTATCACAATTGGAAAACAGATTAGTTCAATCATCATCAAGCATCAGGGATGTTCTGAGGTTGAGGCGCGTAAGCGTGCAATTGAGCTTATGAAGAAGGTTGGTATTCCAAATGCTGAGGCTCGTTATGATGATTATCCATTCCAGTATTCAGGTGGTATGAGACAGCGTATCGTTATTGCCATTGCACTTTCATGCCAGCCAAAGATTCTTATTTGTGATGAGCCTACAACTGCTCTGGACGTAACTATTCAGGCACAGATTTTAAGACTCATAAAGGAGCTCCAGAAGGAATTCAACTACACAATCGTATTCATCACACATGACCTGGGTGTAGTTGCCAATATTGCAGACAGAGTAGCTGTATTATATGCAGGACAGATTGTAGAGCTTGGTACAGTTGAGGAAGTATTCTATGACCCACGTCATCCATACACATGGGCGTTGTTGTCATCACTTCCACAGCTTGCCCAGAGAAATACAACACTTTTCTCTATTACAGGTACACCACCTTCACTTTACAACCAGATTGTGGGAGATGCTTTTGCACCTCGTAACCAGTATTGTATGAAGGTTGATACCTTAAAGGAGCCGCCTATGTTTAAGGTGACAGATACACACTATGCAAAGACATGGCTGCTGGATCCTAGAGCTCCAAAGATTGAAAAGCCAGAGGCTATTCAGGATATACATGAGAAACTCGTAAAAGCATTTAACATATAGGAGATTTAAAAGTGTCTAATCAAAAGAATGGCGGTCATGTTAAAAAATTACCAGAACATGGTCCTATAGATGAAAATGGTAGAGAGATACTCTTATCTCTTAAAAATATCGATATCACATTTGGAAAGGGCGACAATGCGGTTAAGGCTGTAACTGATGCTTCTTTCGATATCCACAAGGGTGAGACCTTCTCACTTGTTGGAGAGTCTGGTTCAGGTAAGACTACAATCGGACGTGCGGTAATCAGGGTTAACCCCCTTTCGAATGGTGAGATTTACTACAAGGGCGTTCCTATTTCAGGAAAGATTCCAAGATCCCTTGACCGTGAAGTTATCAGAAATATTCAGATGGTATTCCAGGATCCAGCGGCATCTCTTAATGAGCGTGCTACTGTAGACTACATTGTATCTGAGGGTCTTAACAACTTCCACCTCTACAACAGTGAGGCAGAGCGTGTTGAGAAGGTCGAGAACATGATTAAGGAGGTTGGTCTGCTTCCAGAGCATCTGACCCGTTACCCACATGAGTTCTCAGGTGGACAGAGACAGCGTATCGGAATTGCCCGTGCCATGGTTATGGAGCCAGAGCTTGTAGTGGCTGATGAGCCTATTTCAGCCCTTGATGTTTCAATCCGTGCCCAGGTACTTAACCTGATGAAGAAATTCCAGAAGGAAAAGGATGTAACATATTTATTTATAGCGCATGACCTTTCTATCGTCAGATTTATCTCAGATAGAATCGGTGTTATCTATAAGGGTAGAATCGTTGAGGTAGCAGATGCAGAGGAATTATTTGATTTCCCTCTTCATCCATACACTCATTCCCTTATTTCAGCTATTCCTATTCCGGATCCTAAGCTTGAGAAGAACAAGGTTCTTTACACATATGACCCATCAATCCATGATTACAGTGTGGACAAGCCAGAGTTCGTAAATATCGGACATGACCACTGGGTATATGGTAACAAGAAGGAGATCGAGGAATACAAGAAGATCAGAGAGGCAGGAGTGCCTGTTAAGTCTATCCAGATTCTTGATGAAAACACATCAAGAGAAGAAGTTGAGGCTAAGCAGAACGAGGCTATTGACCAGATTATTACAGATGAGTTCCTCTCATCACCTGTACATGATACAGGAAATGTTTGGTATGGAGTGCTTTCCTTCTTCCTTCCAATCATTGGTATTATAGCTGCGCTTATCTGTAAAAAGCACAACTACATTAGAAACTATAAGATATTAAAGAAGGGCGCAATCGCAGGATTTATCGTAATCGCAGTCCTCATTGCATTGTTACTTCTTTCACTTTTATTTGTGGTGATTTAAATTGAATAGAAAAGCAAGAGATAATAGAGACCGTTACACAAGCTTAGCAAAACCTGTAGAAAAGATTGAACTGAGTGAAAAGCACCCGAAAGTCAGAATTTTCATAGTCGTTCTTTTGGCAGTGGTTGGTGCAGGGTTCTTATCTTATGCATTTGTGAACTTCCTGAATCAAGATGAGGGATGGTCCGAAATTCAAGCAAGTACATCCTCTGAGCTTAACTGCTCAGAGGACTTTGTTTTTCAGTATAATCTGTCGGACGGGGGAATCTACAAGAATCTTCAGGAGATTTACACAGATGCTTGTGTGAAGGCGTACAAACTGTTTGATATTGACGAAGAAGATGATGACTATAAAAATGTCTGTTATATAAATAATCATCCTAACCAGGAAATTGTGGTGGATGATTTGCTTTACGCAGCCTTTGAGAAAATCGAGAGCTGTGGAGACAGAAGCCTGTATCTGGGACCTGTATATGACTATTATGATAATGTGTTTTACAGTGAAAATGAGACAGAGCTTTTGGACTATGACCCATACTTAAATGATGAACTAAAGGCAGAGTTTAGTGAGCTTGCCCGGTTTGCATCGGAGGACAGCCAGATTAAGCTTGAGCTTATGGGGAATAACAGGGTGAAGCTTATTGTTTCACAGGACTATCTGGAGTATGCGAAGGCTAATTCTGTCACTAATTTTATAGATTTTTACTGGATGAAAAATGCCTTTATTATTGATTATATTGCTGATACTTTTATAAGCCGTGGTTATACCAGTGGTATTGTTTCCAGCACTGATGGTTATACCAGAGCACTGGGAAGCACAGATGACGGCTATGCCTGCAATCTCTACAATCTGCAGGGCGATACAGTCTATGTGGCAGGAGACTACAGCTACAATGAGGCTAGAAGCATGGTTACTTACAGAGCCTACGGAATCAGTGATGCGGACAAGTACAGGGTGCATGAGCAGCCGGATGGAGAGATAAGGACAAAGTATCTGTCTCTTGAGGATGGTCTGGACAGGAGCGCACTCAGCGAATTTGTTGTGTACTCTGACAGTCTGGATTGCAGTGATGTGCTGCTTTCAACCAAGGATTACTATATTGCAGATGATTTTGATGCAGATTCTGTGACTGCTTTGGCAAAAAATAATATAAATTCTATTTTTATTCAGGATAGTGTAGTATACTATACTGAAAAGGAACTTGAAATCAAGGATTTGTATGAGAGTGATAATGTGACATTTACGGCACAGATACGAAATTGACAGAGCTGAATTAAATAGTGTGTGATGTGCCATGTATATGGACAAATGCCGGTGACAGATTTGATTCTTGTTAAATATGTCATAAAACAATAAACAATGAGATAAGTATAATGTACATTGGTGTGGTAACAGGGGGAGAATATGTTACTTGGTCTGGAAGAGGGAGAAAAGAAATTTAAGAACGAGATGCAGACAGGAGGAGCCGACATGGCTGTGGTGAAAAGCTGGCTCCGTACATACACCAGAACCAGAAGGAGCGCGGTCAATGTGGCTGCGCGCTACTATGGTGAAAAAGAAAATCTCGAATATCTGCTGGAGCGTCTTAAGAGATTAGAAGAGCTCATTATCGGATATAATAATCTGGAAGCTGATGACAAAAAGGAGTTTTTGGGCATAATCAGGGATTTTAAGAAGGTACAGGGCAATTTTGATGATGAATTTCTAATCAGCAAGGCAGATGGAGACTTTCATTCCACCTTGGAATCAATTGTAAAGCTCGGACCCAAATATGCGGACAATCACGAGAATGGTATAATACTTCAAAGCGAAGTGGAAAATCTCATAGCCCTGACCAAAGAGGGGCTTGAGAGAGCACATCCGGACTTGTTCGCGCTGGCATATTACTATCTGTCACACACTAACAAGGAGCTGGAGGAAATGCCCTTTGCTGAGAAGGTCCGTGAGATAGAGCGGATATACAGAACAGAATTTCTGGATTTAATCAGACCAGAGGTTGCCAAGGTTAAGGGCGAGGAAAACGCAGACGCGGTGCTCAGGGACATGTGTAAGCTATAGATATCATAGTATGATATGTCTCCGGAATAAGATGTTGATTAAAAATGGAGAATGATATTAGGGAGGATGTTATGGATTTACTAATTGCAATTTTGTTTATTGTTATACCGCTGGTTATCAGTTCAAAGAAAAAGGCTGGAACTAATCAGCAGAAGGGGACAGGACCGCAGATGCAGAAGGTGCTGAACCAGATGCAGACTACTGTCAGACAGCAGGTACATGAGGTCTGGAGTGAACAGCAGAACGGCAGCAGACAGCAGAAGTGGAACGCACAGCAGAATATGAGACCGACACAGCAGGCATGGGCAGGGCAGCAGCAAGCCAGACCACAGCAGCAGGCATGGGCAGGGCAGCAGCAAGCCAGACCACAGCAGCAGGCATGGGCAGGACAGCAAAATGCCAGACCACAGCAGCAGGTATGGGCAGGACAGCAAAATGCAGGGCAGCCACAGGGAATGTGGGTACAACAGGATCTCGACCTGCAGCAGATGGATCCACAGGAACGCATGAGAAGGAAGAAGGCTGAACTACAGGAGAAGTACAAGACCACACATACAGGCCAGACAACCGCTGTGAACCTGCAGAAGAACAATAGCATTGTAGACAGAGCTAAGCTCAACAATGCAAAGCTTGCTGAGGATGAGACATTAAAAGAAATCGAAGTCCTTCATGGACACAAGGAGACACATGCATCTGAGAAGGTTCAGCATGATGCAGCCTGTCAGGCCTTAAAGCATGATGATAACGCAGTCCTTGCGGAGGAGAGCCTGCTTGGCTCTATAGATGATTTGATGGCTAAGGGCTATAGTGGTGATTTGAGTTTTGACAGAGATTTTATTGGTGAAGCTATGGATATGATAGCTTCATTTACAGTGCCAGACACAGTACCGGATATGGTTCCGGACGCAATGGCAAAATATCAGAATGCATAATTACAATTGTTACAAGGAGATGATGGTCATGGACAGGACTCCAAAATCAGGAGAGTTTTACAGACATTTTAAAAATAAATTGTATCAGGTAGTTGGTGTGGCAACCCACTCAGAGACTAAGGAAAAGCTTGTGATTTATAGGGCGTTATACGGGACTTTTGAGATATATGCCAGACCGCTTGATATGTTTGTCAGCGAGGTAGACCATGTTAAATACCCGGAGGTGGCACAGAAGTACCGTTTTGAGCATGTGAAGATATTGGAAAACGGGGAAGTTGTGTCGCTTGAGGAGAGCGCACCAGAAAATGCGGCATCACATAAAGATGTGAGTGTGCTTGAAGCTGCAGTTACAATGACAGATGAGGCTCCAGATACAAATGTGAATTTGCATACAAATGAAAAATCTGTTGTGAGAGTGCAAGGCGTAAATCCTAAGCTTATGGAGTTCCTTGACGCAGAAACTATGGAAGAAAAATACAATGTGCTTGTATCAATGCGGGACGACATTACAGACCGCCTCATAGATGATATGGCGGTAGTCGTGGATGTGGTAGTGCCAGAGGGCGACCTTATGACAAGATATGATGATTTAAAATTTGCCATAAGGACACGCCAGCGCTATGAATTTTCAAACCGCTTAAGATAATGCCAGATTGCTGTTATGGTATTTGCGCGATTCAGTGACATCCTCTCCAAACCATTCCGGAGGAATGAAGCTGTTTGCTGCATCAAGAGAATCAAATTCAACTTCGACAATAATAAGAGGTGCCAGATCACCTTCAAAAATATCAAGTTCCGCTGTCAGCTTTCCGTCTAAGGGAATCAGATAGCGGGATTTTTCTATTAGGCGTCCATCTATTTTAGGAAGCATATGCTCGTAGCCTTCTTGTGTCAGAGGCAGATTATACTCCTCTCTTGCCATAAGCCCATTGCCCTTGTAGGTCAGGTAATATTCATCATCGGATTTTCTGATTCTTACTACGGGATTGGTGCAGATATAACCCTGGGCGATTTTTTTACATTGATATTGAGACAGGTTTTCCGGAAGGTGCCTGATTAAATATTTACGCTCTATTTCCATTGGTTTCATTGCAAAATACATCCTTTCTGTATATTATATGAATATGTGAGTTTTCTGTTCGAATGCCCATGAAGGTATTGAGTGAAAACGTGTTAGATATAGTATAGCAGAAAAAGGAGAACAGGATGAGTAAAATAGGAATTTTTATGGCAGATGGCTGTGAGGAAATAGAAGGACTCACGGTAGTAGATATTGTGAGAAGAGCAGGAATGGAAATCGAGACAATATCCATAACAGATAAGGCTGAGGTCACAAGCTCTCATAAGGTGACTTTTAAGACTGACACAACAAAGGCAGATGCTGATTTTGACAGCTATGATGGAATTGTGCTTCCGGGCGGAATGCCAGGCACACTAAATCTCGGGGCTGATGAAACAGTGGACAGGGTAATCCGTGAGTTTGCGGCACAGGGCAAGCTTGTCAGTGCAATCTGTGCAGCTCCAAGTGTGCTTGGACAGGCAGGCTTATTAGAAGGTAAAAAAGCAACCTGCCATCCGGGCTTTGAAGATAAGCTTTTAGGAGCCACATGGCTTGAGGAGACGGTGGTAGTAGATGGCAATGTAATCACAAGCCGTGGAATGGGCACAGCGATAGCTTTTGCTCTTGAAATCGTAAGATATTTTGCTGATGATGAGTCGGTAGAGAAAATCAAAACAGGACTTGTTTATAGGTAGAATAACTTTCCACTTCACAACTTTCGATAATCGTATGATATACAGTTGTTTTGCAGAACAAAATATGAACTGCTGCGGGTTTCCATTAATCTCGGAAACGTAGATAGCCATACAAATTTGTCCGCACTATCCACGATTCGTACCCGCAGCTGACTTCATATTTTTTCGGCAAAATACACTGTATATCAGTAGATTAACACCACCTAAATGTGGAAAGTTAAAATAAATTACATCCTAAAAATTACCAATCTTCTTTTGTAATATATTTTGTGTTCGCGGTTACAATAATCGTGAGCAATAAATATGCTCACAACAAAAGGAGGCGAGTATTATGGCAAGTAGTAAAAATTCAGGTACTAATCGTATGGCTGTACCAGAGGCCAAAGAGGCAATGAACAGATTCAAGGAAGAGGTTGCTTCAGAGTTAGGTGTAAACCTCAAGGAGGGTTACAATGGTGATCTTACTTCAAGAGAAGCTGGAAGTATTGGTGGAGAAATGGTTAAGCAGATGATTATGAAGCAGGAGCAGTCAATGCAGAAATAAGCTGCGGGCTTATGCAAAAATGAGCTGCTTCATAAAAAGACGGGCATGCATGATTGTATCGCCCGTCTTTTTCCTTGTTGTAAAGCGGGGGTTAATAGGTTACAATCAAATACAGAGTAAATGAGGGAGGAAGAAAATGAGCGATTTTAAAATGGAAACAAAATGTGTACAGTCAGGCTACAGACCAGGCAACGGAGAGCCGCGTCAGATACCGATTGTGCAGTCAACAACTTTTAAATACAACACCAGCGAGGACATGGGTAAGCTGTTTGATTTGGAAGCAGAAGGATATTTTTACACCAGACTTCAAAACCCAACCAATGATTATGTAGCAGCCAAGATTGCTGATATGGAGGGGGGAACAGCAGCGATGCTCACATCCTCAGGACAGGCAGCCAATTTCTTTGCGCTTTTTAATATCTGCGAGGCCGGCAGTCATATAGTAGCTTCATCATCAATATACGGCGGTACATTTAATCTGATTGACACAACCATGAGAAAGATGGGGGTGGATGCAACTTTTGTATCACCTGACTGCACAGAGGAAGAGCTTAACGCAGCCTTTAAGGACAATACCAGAGCTGTATTTGGAGAGACTATAGCTAATCCGGCTCTTACAGTGCTTGACATTGAAAAATTTGCAAAGGCAGCCCATGAGCATGGAGTGCCTCTTATAGTGGATAATACATTTCCAACACCAGTTAACTGTCGTCCAATCGAGTGGGGAGCAGATATCGTTACACACTCAACTACCAAGTATATGGACGGACATGGTGCGGCAGTAGGTGGAGCGATTGTAGACTCTGGAAGGTTTGACTGGATGGCGCATGCGGACAAGTTCCCTGGACTTTGCACACCGGACGAGTCATACCATGGAATTACATATGCAGAGAAGTTTGGAAAAGAGGGTGCCTTTATCACCAAGGCAACCAGCCAGCTTATGAGAGATTTAGGCAGCATACAGGCACCACAGCAGGCATTTATTTTAAATCTCGGACTGGAGTCCCTGCATGTCCGTATGGAAAGACATGTGGAAAATGGACAGGCTGTGGCTGAGTTTTTAAATAGCCATCCAAAGGTGGCTCATGTGAACTATCCGGGACTTTCGACAGACAAATACCACGAGATAGCAAAGAAGTATATGCCCAAGGGAGGCTGCGGCGTAGTATCCTTTGAGCTAAAGGGCGGCAGAGAGGCAGCAGAGGCATTCATGAAGGAGCTTAAGCTTGCTGCGATTGAGACCCATGTGGCAGATGCAAGAACCTGCTGCTTAAACCCTGCCACATCAACCCACAGACAGATGAATGATGAGCAGCTTAAGGCGGCAGGAATACCGGCAGGCCTTGTGCGTATTTCCTGTGGTCTTGAGAGTAAAGATGACCTGATTGCAGACCTGTCACAGGCACTTGACGCAGTAAAATAGTTACTGCTCACACTTACAGCGTGACGTCAAGCCTGCGTTTGAACAGTAACGTAAAATAATGCTGACATAATATAAAAAAATACTAGCCAATTGAAAAATCGTGTGCTATAATCGAGTGGTGACTTTAGTAGTCGCATTATGCCCATTTGTGGCAAAAATAAATAAAGCCGTAAATGGCAATGTACGCGAGAAAGAGTCACGGGACTCTTTATTTAAACATTTTAAGGAGGATAACGTTAGTAATGAGCGTAAAGGTTGAAAATTTAGAGCACAACATGGCGAAACTTACTATTGAGGTTTCAGCAGAGGAATTAGAGAAAGCATTAAACACTGCTTACAATAAACAGAAGAGACAGATTAGTGTTCCTGGTTTCCGTAAAGGAAAGGTTCCAAGAGCCATGATTGAGAAGATGTATGGAGCAGAGATCTTCTACGAAGATGCAGCAAACGAGTTAATGCAGCAGACATACCCATCAGCTGTTGATGAGAGTGGTGTTGATATTGTTTCACGTCCTACAGTTGATGTTGTTCAGATTGAAAAAGGAAAACCATTCATTTATACAGCAGAAGTAGCTACAAGACCAGAGGTAACTCTTGGAAAGTACATGGGAGTTACAGTAACTAAGATTGATACATCAGTTACAGAGGACGAGGTTGAGGCTGAGCTTGAGAACCAGAGAAATACAAACGCAAGAACAGTTACAGTTACAGACAGACCAGTAAAAGAGGGAGATACAGCAGTTATCGACTTTGAGGGATTTGTTGATGGTGTAGCTTTCGATGGTGGAAAGGCTGAGAACCACTCATTAGAGATTGGCTCACATTCATTTATCGATACATTCGAGGATCAGTTAGTTGGAAAGAACGCTGGAGATGAAGTTGAAGTAAATGTTACATTCCCAGAGCAGTATCAGGCAGCTGACCTTGCAGGAAAGCCAGCAGTATTCAAGGTTAAGATTAACGAGATTAAGGCTAAGGAGCTTCCAGAGCTTAATGATGAGTTCGCTCAGGATGTAGCTGGAGTTGATACATTAGCTGAGTACAAGGAAGAGCTTAAGAAGAACCTTACAGAGAAGAAGGAGAATGAAGCTAAGAAGACTAAAGAGGATGAGGCTATCCAGAAGATTATCGACAAGTCAAAGATGGATCTTCCAGAGGCAATGATTGATACACAGTGCGAGACAATGGTTAATGAGTTCGCTCAGAGAATCGCACAGTCAGGTCTTTCAATGGATCAGTACTTACAGTTCTCAGGAATGACAGTAGACCAGTTAAAAGAGCAGGTTCGTCCAGAGGCTGAGACACGTATTAAGAGCAGCCTTGTTCTTGAGCAGATTGCTAAAGAAGAGAACATTGAGGTATCTGATGAGGATATCAATGCAGAAATCGAGAAGATGGCTAAGGCTTACGGAATGGAAGCTGACAAGCTTAAAGAGTACATGGGTGATTCAGAGAAAGAGTCTATGAAGAGAGACCTTGCAATCACAAAGGCAGTTGACCTTATCATGGAAAACGTAAAAGAGCGCGCTAAAGCTAAGACAAAGAAGGAAAAAGAGGCAGAGGCTGCAGAAGAATAAGATTTCGCAAACAGTGAAATTAAATGGACTGGCTCAGTAAATACTGGGCCGGTCTTTTGAACTTTTATAAAGGAGGCATTTATCTATGAGTTTAGTACCTTATGTCATTGAACAGACCAGCAGAGGAGAACGCAATTACGACATCTACTCTAGATTATTAAAGGATCGTATTATTTTCCTGGGAGAGGAAGTAAATGAAACTACAGCAAGTCTTGTAGTTGCCCAGTTACTTTTCCTTGAGTCAGAGGATCCAAATAAGGATATACATTTATACATCAATTCACCGGGAGGAATGGTTACAGCAGGACTTGCAATCTACGACACAATGCAGTATATCAAGTGTGATGTATCTACAATCTGTATCGGACTTGCAGCCAGCATGGGAGCTTTCCTTCTTGCAGGCGGTGCAAAGGGTAAGAGATATGCACTTCCAAATGCTGAGATTATGATTCACCAGCCATCAGGAGGTGCCAAGGGACAGGCAACAGAAATCGAAATTGCAGCAGAGAATATCTTAAAGACAAAGAAACGTTTAAATGAAATCCTGGCTGAAAATACAGGAAAGCCATATGATGTGATTGCAGCAGACACAGAGAGAGACCATTACCTTTCTGCTCAGGAAGCTGCTGAATATGGTCTGATTGATAGTGTTATCACCAACAGATAATATAAAGTAATGAGCGTTAGAGGGTACCCCTGTTTCTGGGATGCCCTCAAACAGCATTGAAGGAGATAATAAATGGCAGTAAAAAATGATGGAAAAATCCGCTGTTCTTTTTGTGGAAAGACCCAGGAGCAGGTAAACAGATTGATCGCAGGTCCAAATGGGGCATACATCTGCGATGAATGTATTGACATCTGCGCAGAGATTATTGATGAGGAAGCATTTGAGGGTAACGAGACTGAGAAGAAATCAGGAGAAGAGATCAACCTTTTAAAACCAAGAGAATTAAAGACTTTTCTTGATGAGTATGTAATAGGACAGGACCAGGCTAAAAAGGTGCTTTCTGTAGCAGTATACAACCACTACAAGAGAGTGCTTGCAGGCGATACTTCTGATGTAGAGCTTCAGAAGAGTAATATCCTGATGCTTGGACCAACTGGTTCAGGAAAGACACTTCTTGCTCAGACACTTGCAAGAGTGATTAATGTACCTTTTGCCATCGCAGATGCTACAACACTTACAGAGGCTGGATATGTAGGAGAGGATGTTGAGAACATCCTGCTTAAGCTTATTCAGGCAGCAGACTATGACATTGAGCGTGCCCAGCACGGAATCATATATATTGACGAGATAGACAAGATTACAAAGAAATCTGAGAATGTATCAATCACCCGTGATGTATCAGGAGAGGGAGTCCAGCAGGCACTTCTTAAAATCCTTGAGGGAACAGTTGCATCTGTACCACCACAGGGAGGCAGAAAACACCCACAGCAGGAGCTTATTCCAATTGATACTACAAACATCCTGTTTATCTGCGGTGGTGCTTTTGATGGATTGGAGAAGATTGTGGAGAGCCGTATGGACACATCCTCAATCGGCTTTAATTCAGAGGTCAGAGACAAGGAAGATGTAAATGTGGGTGAGGCATTTAAGCATGCTCTTCCTCAGGATTTTGTAAAGTTTGGACTTATACCAGAGTTTATCGGGCGTGTGCCAATCACCGTGTCACTGGATATGCTCGACAGAGATGCCCTTATCAGAATTCTGCGCGAACCAAAGAACTCTCTTGTAAAACAGTATACAAAGCTTTTTGAGCTTGACGGAGTGGGTCTGGAGTTTTCTGATGATGCGGTGGAGGCTATTGCTGACAAGGCACTTGAAAGAAAGACTGGAGCCAGAGGCCTTCGTGCAATTATGGAAAATGTTATGCTTGACCTCATGTATGAGATACCATCAGATGACAGCATAAGTAAATGCGTAATTGACAGGGAAATTGTGGAGAAAAATCTCCTCTTAGACGGAGAGGAGCCTCTTGAAATAGAGGACAAAAAGACAGCATAGGAGAATTAAGTGGAAGATATCGCAATGATATTGCCTGCTGTAGCCCTGAGAGGAATGACGATTCTTCCGGGCATGATAGCACACTTTGATATTAGCAGAGAGATTTCAATCAAAGCAGTTGAGGAATCAATGCGTGATGAACAGAGGATTTTTCTGGTTACACAGAGAAATGTTGAGCAGAGCAATCCGGGACTTGAGGACCTCTACAATATCGGAGTTATTGCGGAGATTAAGCAGGTAATCAAATTACAAAATGATATAGTTAGAATCCTTGTTGAGGGAAATGATAGGGCAGAGCTCTTAAAATTTACCTCTGAGCCTGCCTTTCTTGAAGCTGAGATAGTCACCTGCAAGACTAAGGATGAACTTCCAGAGCAGGAAGTGCATGCCATGATTGCAGGTATACAGGAGACTTTTGCAAAATACGCAAGAGTAAATGGCAAGCTCGGCAAGGAAATTGTAAATCAGATAGGCAAAACCGATAAGCTTGACAAGATTATGGATTTTGTGGCAAACAGCATACCTATAAGGTACTCTGAAAAGCAGAAGGTGCTTGAGGCTGTATCGCTGGAAGCCCGCTACGAGGTACTCATGTCCATACTTCTCTCTGAAATCGAAGTGACTGCAATCAAGAATGACCTGCAGCGCAAGGTTAAGGAAAAGGTGGAAAAGAACCAGAAAGAATATGTGCTCCGTGAACAAATGTCTGTAATAAGAGACGAGCTGGGAGATAATTCACAGAGCGATGCGGAGAGCTACGAGGCGGCACTCAAGGAGCTTGATGCACCAGATGATGTGAAGGCAAAGATAAAAAAAGAAATAGACAGATTCAAAAACCTAAGTGGCAGCTCATCAGAGAGTGCGGTGAGCCGTGGCTATATTGAGACACTTTTGGAGCTTCCATGGAATAAAAAGTCTGTTGATAATGAGGACTTGAATCATGCGGAGAAAATTCTTGACAGAGACCATTATGGACTAAAGGATGTCAAGGAACGTATGATAGAGTTTCTGGCTGTGAGAAATCTGACAGGAAAGGGACAGAGTCCTATTATATGTCTTGTAGGACCGCCGGGAACAGGAAAGACAAGTATTGCAAAATCTGTTGCTACAGCCCTGGGCAAGGAATATGTGAGAATATGCCTGGGCGGTGTGAGAGATGAGGCTGAGATACGGGGACACCGGAGAACCTATGTAGGTGCTATGCCGGGCAGAATCGTAAATGGCATAAAGCAGGCAGGAGTCAGCAATCCTCTTATGCTCCTTGATGAGATAGACAAGATGAGCAATGACTACAAGGGAGATCCATCCGCAGCCCTGCTTGAGGTATTGGACAGTGAGCAGAATGCAAAATTCAGAGACCACTATGTAGAGCTGCCGGTTGACTTGTCTGAGGTGCTTTTTATTGCCACAGCAAACGATGCGTCAAGCATACCAAGACCGCTCTATGACCGTATGGAAATTATCGAGGTGACTAGCTACACAGAGAATGAAAAGCTTCACATAGCAAAGGAGCACCTTGTCAAAAAGCAGATGGAGAAAAATGGCATAAAGCCGGGACTGCTTACCATAACAGACAAGGCACTTCATATGATTATAAGTGGTTACACAAGGGAAGCAGGAGTCAGGGGGCTTGAGCGTAAGATTGGCAATATATGCAGAAAGGCTGCCTGTGAAATCTATAAGGAACAGACAGAGCATATCAGAGTCAGCAAGAATAATCTTGTCAAATATTTAGGACAGGAAAAGTATTCTGCAGAAAAGATATGCGATAAGGATGAAATCGGAATAGTAAGAGGACTGGCCTGGACCAGCGTAGGCGGTGTGACTCTTGAGGTTGAAGTAAATACCATGCCGGGCAAGGGTGAGCTTAAACTAACAGGTAAGCTTGGTGAGGTAATGCAGGAATCTGCGGCAGCGGCACTTACCTATGTGAGGTCTGTCAGCGGCAGATATGATGTGGCAGAGGATTATTTTGAAAAGCATGACATACATGTACATATACCGGAGGGAGCTGTGCCGAAGGACGGACCATCAGCTGGTGTGACCATGGCGACAGCAGTATTGTCTGCGGTTACAAATAGAAAGGTGCATGCGGATGTTGCCATGACAGGTGAAATCACACTAAGAGGCAGGGTACTTCCGATAGGAGGCTTAAAAGAAAAGCTTCTGGCTGCAAAGACAGCGGGCTCAAAGCGCGTCTGTATACCAAAGGACAATGTCAAGGATCTGGAGGATATATCAGAGGAAATCCTTAACGGACTCGATATTGTACCAGTATCTGCTATGGATGAAGTACTTGCAGTGGCACTTGTTTAGATATCAGAGTATGCAGGTTTTATGTATTCAGAAAGGATATGTATGGTAATAAAAAATGTAAATCTGGAAACTGTCTGTGGTATTACCAGTACTATTCCAGAAAATGAGCATTATGAGGTAGCCTTTGCCGGCAAATCAAATGTAGGCAAATCGAGTCTTATAAATGCCTTACTCAACAGAAATTCTCTGGCAAGGACATCATCCCAGCCGGGAAAGACACAGACGATTAATTTCTACAACGTAAATGACATGGCATACCTTGTAGACCTGCCGGGTTATGGATATGCCAGAGCCAATATAGAAATCAAGGCTAAATGGGGACAGATGATTGAAAACTATCTCCATAAGTCAAAGATGCTCAAGGCAGTATTTCTGCTTATAGATATAAGACATGAGCCATCTGAAAATGATGTGATGATGTATGAGTGGATGGTGAATCAGGGATTTGCCCCAATTATTATCGCAACAAAAGCGGATAAGGTGAAGCGTGGTAAGATCAATGAGCACATCTGGAGGATTGAAAAGACTCTGAATGTGGAGCCGGGCACAATTGTCATTCCTTTTTCGGCAGAGACAAAGGATGGCAGAAGCCAAATCTGGGAGCTTATTGATTCTCTTGTACTTGATGATGAGACAAGGGCTGCACTTGCTGCGGAGCAGGAGTTAAAAAAAGCTAAAAAAAGGGCACAAAAGACCAATGCTGGGGGCACAGACGGGGAGCCGCAAAAGAAGCAGCGTTGGAAAAAGACTGGTAAGCCAGTTGCAAAGAAAACAGCGAAAAAAGCAGCTGCTAAAAAGGCTGCAAAACGCAAGTAAAATAAGAGAGGTCTTAAAAATGAAAAACAGAATTTTAGCATCAGTACTTTGTGTGGCTCTTGCAGCAGGAATGATAGCATGTGGAAGCAGCAAGGACACAGAGAACACGGAGAGCACAGAAAGCGCAGCTACAGTAACAACAGGTATCACATCAGACAAGAGAAGTGGCGAGTTTGACATAGATGTGGCAAAGCAGGTCACAGCCCTTGCAGACTATGATGCAATACCAGTGACACTTTCAACTGATTATCAGATTACAGATGAAGCCAAAAACAGCTACCTTACACAGCTGCTCACAACCTATGGGGCAGATGCCTACAAGGAGATTACAGACAGAACTGATGTAGAAGAGGGCGATTATGTAAAGGTTGACTATACGGGCTATCTCGATGGGGAAGCCTTTGATGGCGGTTCTGCTACGGATGTCCTTCTTGATGTGTCAAACAACAGTGCTGTAGGCGGTTCAAGCTTTATCGACGGATTTACATCTGGAATAATTGGAGCAAATGTAGGTGATACAGTAAGTTCAGATGTCACATTCCCAGATGACTATCAGGCAGATAACCTTGCAGGACAGGAAGCAACCTTCGAATTCACAATCAAGGCTATTTACTCTACAGACCCTATAACAATGGATGATCTGACCGATGATAAGGTAGCTGAGATATTCAGTAAAGCAAATGTTGAGACTGTAGCTGATTTTGAGGCTGCTGTGGAAAATGATTTGAAACAGAACGCATATAGTGTTACAGTAAATGAAGTGAAATCATATATGCTTGAGAATTCTGAGGTTGATGTACCAGAGGATTACCTGACAGCAAGACTTGCAGAGTATGAGGAGTCGTTCCTTAAGGATAATGGTACAGATGGACAGACTCTTGAGGACTTATTGTCAAGCAAATTTAATGTCACACTTGAGGATGCTGAGAGCACCTGGAGAGAGAGCCTTACAGCACAGATTAAGACAGAGTTTATATTTGGATATATTGCCCAGCTTGAGAATATCGAGATTGATGAGGATGAGTACAACAACTACATCTCATATATCATAAATCAGGCAAGTGGTACATTCTCAGAGGCAAATGATGTCTATGAGTATTTTGGTTCTGGCAATGCTGAGGAAGGTGAAGCATACCTTAGAAACCAGTATCTTGTAAACAAGGCAATTGACAAGGTGGCTGATATGGCAGTTGTAACTTACGAGGAGGAAACTACAGAATCTACAGAGTCTGTAAGTGAATCAACTGAAGCAGAATAAATGTTTAATAAGGAGGATAAGCAGAATGGAGCTTGTAAACATTCGCGAGATATTCAGAAACAAAGAGAAATATGCAGGCACAGAGGTAACAATCGGGGGCTGGGTAAGAAGTAACCGAAACTCAAAGAATTTTGGTTTTATCGTAGTAAATGATGGTACATTTTTCGAGCCAATTCAGGTCGTATATGGTGATGGAATTGCAAATTATGATGAGGTGGCAAAGATAAATGTAGGAGCTGCTATAATCGTAAAGGGGGAGCTTGTGCTTACACCAGAGGCAAAGCAGCCATTTGAGATTCAGGCAAAGGGAATAGAGATTGAGGGAGCTTCAACTCCTGATTATCCACTTCAGAAGAAGAGACATACATTTGAGTATCTCCGTACAATCTCACACTTAAGACCAAGAACAAATACTTTCGAGGCTGTATTCAGAGTGCGTTCATTATGTGCATATGCAATTCACAAGTTTTTCCAGGAGAGAGACTTTGTATATGTTCACACACCACTTATCACAGGAAGCGACTGTGAGGGTGCAGGAGAGATGTTTCAGGTTACCACACTTGATATGAACAATCTCCCAATGACAGAGGACGGAGAGGTCGATTACTCAAAGGACTTTTTCAACAAGCCTACAAACCTCACTGTATCAGGACAGCTTAACGGCGAGACATATGCTATGGCATTCAAGAATATATATACTTTTGGACCAACCTTCCGTGCTGAGAACTCAAACACAACAAGACATGCTGCTGAGTTCTGGATGATTGAGCCTGAGATTGCATTTGCTGACCTTGAGGATGACATGATGCTTGCTGAGTCAATGCTTAAATATGTTATCAACTATGTGATTGAAAATGCTCCGGAAGAGATGGCATTTTTCAATAACTTTGTGGACAAGGGACTTCTCGACAGACTTGAGAATGTGGTAAGCAATGATTTTGCAAGAGTGACATATACAGAGGCAATTGACATCCTTTCAAAGCACAATGATAAGTTTGATTACAAGGTATCATGGGGCTGCGACCTCCAGACTGAGCATGAGAGATACCTGACAGAGGAGATCTACAAGAGACCTGTATTCGTTACAGATTATCCGAAGGAGATTAAGGCATTCTACATGAAGCTCAACGAGGATGGCAAGACGGTAGCGGCAGTTGACTGCCTCGTACCTGGAATCGGAGAGATTATCGGAGGAAGCCAGCGTGAGGACGATTATGACAAGCTTCTTGCAAGGATTCAGGAATTAGGACTCAATGAGGATGATTACAAGTTCTATCTTGACCTTCGTAAATATGGTTCAGCCCGTCATGCAGGATTTGGACTTGGATTTGAGAGATGCGTAATGTATTTGACAGGAATGTCAAACATCCGTGATGTAATCCCATTCCCAAGAACAGTAAACAACTGCGAACTGTAAAAAATACTTTTCATGTGGCTGTGGTTATGATATAATGAGCGCAGCGAAATTATATCAGATGCGGAGTGCGGAAGCACGGATGCGCATGGATAATCATATATCATGTGCGAAGGCACATGATATAATGAGCACAAATGTGATATAAAGATGAGAGCGAAAAGGAGAGATTATAATGAAGCACGTAAAGACATTAAATACTAGAAAGTTACAGAACACAATTAAAAAAGGCGGATGTGGTGAGTGCCAGACATCATGCCAGTCAGCTTGCAAGACTTCTTGTACAGTTGGAAATCAGACTTGTGAGCAGTACAAATAGTTTGAATTATGATTGATGCGGAAAACCTGCCACTGGCAGCTTGTCTGCATACTTTGGCATGAAATCGACCGCGCGCACAGCGTGCGGTCATTTTTGCGATTATGGGAAAGATTACAAAATGAAGCAAATGAAGCAACAATTAATTATGTTGCTTATATATGTTCTGATTATTTGCGCATTTGTATATTAAATGATTTATTTATTAAATAACAAATCAGGATTAGAAATTAGGATTAGAAAGAGAGGAATATTGTAGTGGTTCATCAGTATAAGAACAACGGCTATAATATTGTCTTAGATGTAAACAGTGGAGCAATTCACGTGGTGGATGATGTGACCTATGATGTCATAGAGATGTTTGAAAAGAATTCACCGGAAGAGATAAAAAATACTCTGGCAGGAAAATATCCGGCAGAGGAAATAGACGAGGCAATTGAAGAAGTAAATGAATTAAAGGATAACGAGGAGCTTTTCACAGAAGATGTATATGAGAATAAGGTCATAGACTTTAAGAAACGTCCGACAGTAGTAAAGGCACTTTGTTTACATATCGCCCATGACTGTAACCTGGCATGCAGGTACTGCTTTGCCGAGGAAGGTGAGTATCATGGCAGAAGAGCCTTGATGGATTACGAGACAGGAAAGCAGGCACTTGACTTCCTTATCGCAAACTCAGGCAATAGAAGAAATCTGGAGGTAGACTTTTTCGGCGGCGAGCCCCTTATGAACTTTGATGTTGTAAAGCAGCTTGTAGCTTACGGAAGAGAGCAGGAGAAGCTTCATGATAAGCATTTCCGTTTTACCCTCACAACAAATGGTGTACTCCTAAATGACGACATTATGGAATTTGCCAACAAGGAAATGGATAATGTGGTGCTCAGTATCGATGGAAGAAAAGAAGTCCATGACAGAATGCGTCCTTTCAGAAAGGGAGCAGGAAGCTATGACCTTATCGTTCCAAAGTTCCAGAAGCTTGCAGAGAGCCGTAATCAGGACAGATACTATGTGAGGGGAACCTACACACATTTTAATACTGATTTTTCAAAGGATGTACTTCATCTTGCAGACCTTGGCTTCAAGCAGATATCAGTTGAGCCTGTAGTTGCGCAGCCAACAGATGAGTATGCTTTGACAGAAGATGATTTACCAATTCTTTTTGAGGAATATGATAAGCTTGCGGCTGAGATGGTCAGGAGAAATAAAGAAGGAAGAGGCTTTAATTTCTTCCACTTTATGATAGACCTCGAAGGCGGACCATGTGTATATAAGAGACTTTCAGGATGTGGCTCAGGTACAGAGTATCTGGCAGTGACACCTTGGGGCGACTTATATCCATGCCATCAGTTTGTTGGAAATGAAGACTTTCTGATGGGCAATGTATGGGATGGGGTAAAGGCTGCAGAAATCAGAGATGAGTTCAAGTGCTGTAACGTTTATGCCAAAGAAAAATGTCGTAATTGCTTTGCACGCTTCTACTGTAGTGGAGGATGCGCTGCTAATTCATATAACTTCCATGGTACAATCACAGATGCATATGATCTGGGATGTGAGCTTCAGAAGAAACGTATTGAATGTGCGATTATGATAAAGGCCGCAGAGGCTTAAAACAAAATAGGAAGGTAGAGTTACAATGAAAAAAGGAAAAGGAGCCATTATTGTATTGCTTATCCTTGCCTGCCTGGGATTGTCAGGCTGGTATGCATCTACGATATTAGGCGACACTAGCGCAAGTCAGAAGGAAACTGACAACTCAAAGGAGTCAGAGGGAATCAAGCTCGGACTCGACTTATCTGGTGGTGTATCAATCACATATGATATTGTGGAGGACAACCCATCAGCAACGGATATTGCTGATACAATAGCAAAGCTTGAGGAAAGAGCAGCAAGCTACACAACAGAGTATTCAGTATATCAGGTTGGAGACGACAGAATCACAGTTGAAATCCCTGGTGTATATGATGCCAATGAGGTGCTTAATGATTTAGGAAGCCCAGGAGCTTTGTATTTCATCAAACAGAAGGATTCTGATGGAAATGCAAACTATAAATATGATTCTTCAACAGGCAAGTATGTATTAAACTATGACATTGATACTCTTGTTGAGAATGGTTCAGTTGTAATGACTGGTTCAGATGTAAAGTCAGCAGAGGCAACATATGAGAAGAGCAGCTCAGGAGTACAGCAGAACACACCTGTTGTTGCACTTACACTCAAGGATGATGCAGTTAAGACATGGGCAGATGTGACAACAGAGGCATATGCCAACGGCGAGAGCGTAGGTATCTATTATGATGACCATTTCATCAGTGTGCCAAGAGTAAGTGCAGCAATCACAGATGGTAACTGCGTAATAAATGGTATGTCTGATTATGAAGAAGCTGAGAACCTTGCAACATTTATCCGTGTTGGTGCAATTAACTTAAAGCTTCAGGAGTTGGAGTCAAACGTAGAAGGTGCCCAGCTTGGTGGAGCAGCCCTTTCATCATCAATAAAGGCGGCAGGAATCGGTCTTGCACTTGTAATGCTTTTCATGATTGTAATGTATGGTATTTCAGGATTTGCAGCATCTGTAGGACTTGGAATATATACATCACTTGTAATTGCATTTGTATATTGGTTTGAGATAACTCTTACACTTCCGGGTATCGCAGGTATTATCCTCGGTATTGGTATGGCAGTGGATGCAAACGTCATCGTATTTGCCCGTATCAGGGAGGAAATTGCAGCAGGAAGAACAGTAAGCTCAGCCATTAATGAGGGATATAAGAAAGCACTTTCGGCTATCCTTGATGGACAGGTAACAACATTCATAGCAGCCCTTGTACTTATGGTACTTGGTTCAGGTACTGTAAAGGGATTTGCATATACACTTATTATTTCTATCGTATTATCGCTGTTTACAGCACTTTTCGTAGCAAAGTACCTGATGCAGGGACTTTATGCTATAGGCTTCAAGTCAGAGAAATTATATGGTAGAGCAAAGGACAGAAAGCCAATAAACTTCTTAAAGCATAAGGCAGTATACTTTATTATATCTATTGTAGTAATTGTTGCAGGATTCGTAGGAATGGGAGTATATAGTGCTCAGGGAAGCAGGGCATTAAATTACAGCCTTGAGTTTGCCGGTGGTACATCTACAAAGGCAGATTTTGGAAAGGATTACACTGTAGAGCAGGTTGAGTCAGACATTGTACCAGAGGTTGCAGCAGTGATTGGAGACAATGCAATTCAGGCTACTACAGTCAACGGAAGCACAGATATTGTATTAAAGACACGTACACTTACACTGGATGAGCGTGAGGAACTTGATAGCATGCTCGTTGAGAAGTTTGGCGTAGATGAGTCTTCAATTGAGACACAGAGTATCAGCTCAACAATCAGCAGCGAGATGAGATCAGATGCAATCAAGGCAGTTATTGTTGCATGTATCTTTATGCTTCTGTACATCTGGTTCAGATTTAAGGATATCCGTTTTGCCACAAGTGCAATCCTTGCCCTTGTACATGATGTACTCGTAGTGCTTACAGCATATGCACTTATCCGTATATCTGTAGGTGGAACATTTATTGCATGTATGCTTACAATCGTAGGTTACTCAGTCAACGATACAATCGTTATCTTTGACCGTATCCGTGAGAATATGCATGGACTTAAGAATCAGGATGCAGAAGGTCTTGCAGAGATTGCCAATAAGTCTCTTACACAGACACTTTCACGAAGCATCAATACATCAATCACAACCTTTATCATGGTATTGTTACTCTTTATCATGGGAGTATCATCAATTCGTGAATTTGCATTGCCACTTATGGTTGGATTGCTTTGTGGTTCTTATTCATCAATCTTCATTGCAACAGAGCTCTGGTATGTGATGAAGCTGCATTTTGGAAAGAACAGAATAATAAAGAAATAATGTGGTTGGATTTGGCATCGCCTGAGGGCGGTGCCTTTTTCTATACCAAAGTATGCAAAAATAAATGAAAATTTGTTGTAAAATTATAATGAAAATTATTGATTTATCCTAAATATCTACATATAATAATGGAAAGGATACGGAGGTGTTTATATGGCAATCGCAACAAATTTTTTACAAAGTCTTATTCCAATTTCACAGTTTAACAAAGGACAGGCGGCTAAAATATTTGACAGACTTCATTCAGAGAGTGAATTAATTGTATTGAAGAACAATCAGCCTTCAGCAATTATTCTATCGCCGGAGGAATATACAAGATTGACTGAAATTGAAGAAGATTATTACTTGCTGCTAGAGGCAAATAAGCGGATGGAGGAAAGCAACAAAACTCTTTCATTTGATACTGTAATGAAAGACCTGGGGATAAGTGAAGGAGAAATTTCTGATGTGGAGGACATAGATATCGAATGATATGGGGGATAGAATTTTTAGAAGAAGCAGAGAAGGATATGAAAAAACTTGACAATTCAGTGCGGATTCAAGTGATGAAGGGGATTAAGAAAGTAAGCAATAATCCATTACCGGCAGAAGAAGGTGGCTATGGAAAACCACTAGGCGGCAGGAATGGAAAAAACCTAACTAATCTGATGAAAATAAAATTTAGAGATTTAGGAGTTAGGGTTGTATATAAGGTGGAACGTGTTGATACAGTAATGAAGATTATTGTTGTATCAGCTAGAACAGATGAACAGGTATATAACGAAGCCGTAAAGAGACGGTATAAGCATGAATTATGAGTAGATTATTTGTTGGTTTAGCAATATATTTAGTGATAGCAAATTGCGTTGGATTTGCCGCAATGGGAATAGATAAAAGTAAAGCAAAGCGAGGAGCCTGGCGGATACCGGAAAAGACACTGTTTTTACTTAGCATAATTGGTGGAAGTGTAGGTACATGGCTTGGGATGTACGCTTTTCATCATAAGACGAAGCACTGGTATTTCGTGGTGGGTATGCCATTGATTTTGGTAGTGCAGATAGCTTTGTGTGTATTACTTGGACGTTTATGAAGTGTGTACCAAAATTATCAAATATTTTTGAGACGTAAATTGGATATTGCGCTGGGATAAATGATTCTCTATGCCTTGTGCAGGACATTAGTTTTTCTTAATGTTCTGTTCACACCCAGCAACTCGGCAACAGGACGTTGCCGAGAGCGAGACCTGAGCCATGGATGGCG
>ERZ1034946.308-NODE-308-length-30226-cov-25.229293_pt1 | contig 30226 bp, 28 predicted proteins | sample MGYA00520591_ERZ1034946 | MGnify/ENA primary metagenome ERZ1034946 (study PRJEB33766, sample SAMN09781753) | gut metagenome | biome: gut microbiome | host: Homo sapiens | place: Madagascar | study: EMG produced TPA metagenomics assembly of the PRJNA485056 data...
CAGATCTCCGGCTCGATCATCCAGAACTCAGCCGCATGACGGGTGGTGTTGGAATTCTCTGCACGGAAGGTAGGTCCGAAAGTGTATACATTCTTAAATGCAAATGCATAAGTCTCTACATCCAGCTGTCCGCTTACGGTCAGATTTACAGGTTTTCCGAAGAAATCCTGGGTATAATCCACTTTTCCGTCCTCGGTCTTCGGTACATTGTTCAGATCCAGTGTGGTTACCTGGAACATCTCGCCGGCGCCCTCACAGTCGCTGCCGGTGATCAGAGGAGTATGCACATAGACAAAGCCTCTCTCCATGAAGAAGGTGTGGATTGCATAAGCAATCAGGGATCTGACACGGAACACTGCCTGGAAAGTATTGGTACGTGCTCTTAAGTGAGAGATGGTACGCAGATACTCGAAGGAGTGTCTCTTTTTCTGTAAAGGATAATCTGCAGTAGAAGGTCCTTCCACGATTACTTCTGCTGCCTGCATCTCAAATGCCTGCTTTGCCTCGGGGGTAGCCACGATGGTACCGCGGATCACAACTGCTGCACCGACGTTGATCTTGCAGATCTCCTGGAAATTCGCAAGACCGTCTCCGTATACTACCTGCAAAGGCTCAAAAAAAGTTCCGTCGTTGATCACCAGGAAACCGAAGTTCTTGGAGTCACGATTGTTCTTCACCCAGCCGCCTACGGTAACTTCTTTACCGATGTAGGATTCTTTTTCTCTGTGAAGGTCTCTGATGTCTGTTAATTCCATATCTTTTCCTATCCGCACGCTGCGACGTGCTCTATCTGAACCGGCCCGCATCCTATTCGCCGGTCACATACTTTTTTCTAAGGCTTAGTTGTTGGTAATCTTGGCGTTCTCTACCAGATAATCCATTACCTTATCATAGAGGAAATATTCTCTGTAGTCTTCCTTGGAAGTCTCTCCGATATATTCTTCGATCGTATCATAGCCTGCCGCTGCGGCGCGCTCCTGCAACATCTGATCCAGCTCTTCATCACTGATGTTCAGATTCTCTTTGTTCGCCACTGCCTGCAGGGCAATATCCTGCTTTGCAGTCTCCTCAGCATAGGTAGACAGAAAAGTATCCAGATCCTGTCCATAATAATACTGGGTAAAAGTATCTCCATCCACACCGTAAGAAGATGCCATGGAGGTAATACTGCTCTCCGCTGCATCGGAATACTTCTGTACCAGGGCTTCCGGCACGGTAGTAAAGGTATTATTTGCCATAAACGCATCCATCACTGCCTGCTGTACATTGGTCTCATAATTTTGCTGTGCATTTTCATTGAGATAATCATAAGCATACTGGCGCAGTTCTTCTTCATTGGTGACACCGTCAATACCGAAATTACTGATGATCTCATCACTCAGGTTGCCATCCTGTGCGGGCTGAATGTAATTCACTGTTACAGTAAACACCACTGCCTGTCCTGCCAGTTCTTCACTCTTGTAGCCTTCCGGAAAGGTCAGATCCAGATCTACGGTTTCTCCCGGCATCACACCGATCAGTCCATCCTCAAATCCATCAATAAAAGATCCTGATCCAATGGTCAGATCATATCCCTGTGCTGTGCCGCCTTCAAATGCAACGCCGTCTTTTTTGCCTTCATAATCAATATTTACAGTGTCTCCGGTCTCTACCGCACGGTCTTTGATACCGCCGTTGTCTGCCGTGATGTTGCCGTAATATACATTATTTACCAGGGTATCCCACTCGTCTTCATCCACTTCCACACTGTCTACGGCTACTTCCAGCCCCTTGTACTCTCCAATGGTCACGTACTTGTCCACATCCAGATCCTTCAATGCGGTACTTTCCGTTCCGGTGCCGGTCGCTGCGCCGGTGCCATCTCCTATATCCTTTGCTCCGCAGCCTGCAAGCATGGCTACGCTCAACACTGCTGCCAGAAGTCCTAATGTCTTTTTCTTCATTCTGTTGCTTCCTATACCTTTCTATATCCTGATATTCTGCGCATATCATTTCTGCGAACCCGGTACAACGTTTTCCAACTGTTCAAGGCGTTTTCTCCGGCAGAATTGCTTATGCAACCGCCATTATAACACATTCCCTGCTGTTTTCCTAGCACTTTTCTATTGTAAAATATGAGCAGATGAACAACTTTACAGAAGCGGTGACAGCAGTCTGCATACCTGCTCCTTCACGCGTATTTTCAGCTTTCTGCCTGCATAATAATCCTTCGTGATCTGGCGGCAGACTTCCAGATCTTTCCGGAAAATATCCACCATTTCCTTCGCCTTTTTCTCATCATAGATCACCGCATTCACTTCAAAATTCAATGCGAAACTGCGGATATCCATGTTGGCGGTTCCGTAACACAACACTTTATCGTCCACGATCATGCCCTTGCTATGCAGGAATCCGTTGTTGTAAGTATAGCAGTTCGCTCCCGCCATGACCATATCACCGATATAGGAATACGTCGCCCAATAGACAAACGGATGATCCGGCATGCAGGGGATCATGATGTTTACTTCTATTCCGGATTTCACTGCAATCATCAGCGCATTCAGGATCGCCTCATCCGGGATAAAATACGGTGTCTGGATATAAATGCTCTTTTGTGCCTTGTTGATCAGACGTAAGTAGTTGTCATGGATCTGCTGTGTCGTCTTATCGGGTCCGCTGCTGATGATCTGCAGATCGCAATGATCCCGATTCCCGGCTCGTGTCCCCTGAAACAATGCTTTCTTCTCCAGCAGATTTTCTCCGGCTGCATAGTTCCAGTCCAGGATAAACCGCACCTGTAAACTTAATACCGCACTGCCGCGGATCCGCAGATGCGTGTCTCTCCAGTGACCGAATTTTTCATCCAGATCAATATATTCTTTGGCCACATTGAAGCCGCCGACGTAAGCCACTTTATTATCGATCACGACAATCTTACGATGGTTGCGGTAATTGATACGCAGCTGAAGTCTTCGAAGCAGTGCCGGGAAGAATTCCGCCGTCTGCACTCCCTTTGCATTCAGCTTTTTCCAGTAGCTGTGCAGCACGGACCGACAGCCCATGGCGTCGAACAGCACCCGGACTTCCACACCCTGCGCTGCTTTCTCGATCAGAATATCCTTGATTTCATTGAATACCACATCATTTTTGATAATGTAATACTGGATATGAATAAAATGCTCCGCCTTACGCAGGTCTTCTTTTAATGCACGGAATTTTTCATTGCCGTCAATGAAAATATCCACATCGTTATCCTTGGTCAGCACCGCGCTTCCGGTCTCCAGGTTATACATGACCAGATCTTCATAACCCTTGATATTCCCGTCCAGTTCCTGTTCGTCCCCGGTCTTCAGACGATACTCCTGTCTGCGGATGTCTTCCCCGATATGGTCTTCCACTTCCTTGTTCCGGAACATTTTCCGCTTATGCATATCCTGCCCCAGCAACAGGTAAAATACAAAGCCCAGCACCGGAATAAAGTACAGCAGCAAAAGCCACGCCCAGACGCTCTTGGGATCGCGCCTCTGGAAAAAGACGATCACGATGGCAAACAGCATATTCCAGATCACCAGATGTGCGAAGAAAAAACGTACTCCGGTATTCAACATTTCTAAAGTATTATTCATAGCCCCTCATTTTTCCGTGATATGATTTATTTCTTATATTGCTACGCTCATTATACCCCATTTGGGCCATTCCCTCAATAAATCCATAAAAAAGGCGGAAAATACATTGTCATGCACTTTCCGCCTTTTGAAAAAAATCGTTTCCTTATTCTGTTTTATCCTTTCACCGCACCCAGAATACCGTTGGTAAAGCTTCTCTGTAAGATCAGGAACAGGATTCCCGTCGGCAGTGAACAGATCAGCACGCCTAACATCAGCACACCGTAATCAATGCTGTAGCCGGCAGACAGGTTGGCTACCATCATCGGCATCGTCTGGGAATCCGCAGACATCATGATGACCTTGGGCCAGAGGTAGTTGTTCCATGCATTCATGAAGGTTACCGTCATAGCTGCCGCATAGGTGGACTTCATGGTAGGGAAGTACAGCTGTGCAAAAATCTTGATTTCACTGAGCCCGTCGATTCTGGCCGCCTCTATGATCTCCCTTGGGAAGGTTCTGGTGCTCTGTCTGAAGAGCATGATCAGGAAAGGAGTGGAGATCGTCGGCAGGATATAAGCAATCCAGGTGCTCTGCAGTCCCAGGCCGGTAAATAATTTAAACAGGGGGATTAAGGTTGCCGCGAAGGGTACCATCATAGCTAACAGGAGGATCGACATTACTCCGTCTTTCCATTTATCATGATACACCTCGAAGCCGTAGCCGGCAATGGAGCAGACTAACAGGGACAACAGGCTCAGTGTGCAGGAATAAAACAACGAATTAGCAAAGGATCTTCCCACATTCTGCTGCAGAATCAGCTCCTTGTAATTCTCAATTAAGTGGAGCCCGGGAAGAAGTCTTCCTCCCAGTACATCCGTGCTGTTGTTGGTGGCAGCCGAAATCATCCAGTACAACGGGAATACAGAGATAACGGACGCTATTGTCAGAAACACATAAGCCGCTATTTTTTTTACTCGTTTCATCTCTTATCCCCCACTTTCATCTGTACAAAGGCTAATATTGCCACCAGGACAAAGATCACATAAGACATAGCCGCCGCATAACCGAACTGTGGGTTATACTCGAAGGATGCCTTGTAAATATAATGTGACATGGTAAGTGTCGAATTGGCAGGTCCGCCACCGGTCAGGTTCACAGACTCATCGAAGAGCTGTAAGGTACCGTTGGTAGACATGATCGTCGTTAAAAGGATCGTCGGTTTCAGCATGGGAACCGTGATCTTGAAGAAAGACTGTACCGCATTGGCGCCGTCGATCTTTGCCGCCTCATAGAGAGAATCATCAATATTCTGCAATCCTGCCAGGTAAAATACCATGTTGTAACCGGTCCATCTCCAGATCAGTGCCAGAATGATGATCACCTTGGCGCTGCCTTCCTGGCTGAGCCAGTTGACTCTCTCACTGATGAAACCAAGATTCATCAGGACCGTATTTACATAGCCGTCATAAGAAAATAACGTCTTGAAAATAATGGCATACGATACCAGGGAAGTACAACAGGGCAGGAATATCGCCGTACGGAAGATTCCTTTTCCCTTCAGATCCTTCATATTCAGTACCGATGCCAGAATCAATGCCAGCACCAGCATGATGGGCACCTGGATGATCAGATACACGAAGTTATTCACCAGTGCTGTGGTAAATACCGGATCCTTCAAAAGTCTGGCATAGTTGCTGAAACCTCCGAATTTCAGGTTGTTGCCGATACCTGTCTGGAAAGAAAGAATCAGCGCCTGAACCATGGGATAGAAATTCATCACACAGATCAGGATTGCAGCCGGGGCTAAAAAGCCCCAGCCGGTCAGACTATATTTTTGATTGATGGTAAGTCGTTTTGATGTTCTCCCGGAAGTTCTCATAGCTGAACAATCCTTTCTATTTTTAGTCGTCCTTATTCACCGGTATTGAATTCTACGGTAGACTGTGCCTCAGCGATTGCTGCATCCAGATCGGATTTACCGTTAATCACCTTGGACAGTGCAATACCAAGTGCTTCTTTTTCCTCTGTCCAGTAGATGCCCTTGTTTACAGTAGGGATCTTGCCGCCGTAGGATACGATCTTGGAATAAATAGTGTCATCGCTGAAATATGCGGACTTCTGATTATAAGCCTCGCTGTCTGCTGCGGGCAGATAGGTTGCGATTGCGCCCAGGTCGGTCAGAATGCTGTCATAAAAGTCTGTGCTGCCTGCCCAGGTAGTCTTGAAGAAATCTACAGCCAGGTCATAGTTTTTCGTTGCGGAGCATACTGCCCAGGTAGAACCGCCCTGTGCGGAATAGTTGGTAGCGCCGGGATAATCGTTCAGCTTCGGCATATTGGTCACTGCCCAGTTGCCTTCCTGCTCTGCCTGGTCGGTGGACATGATGGTTGCACAGATCCAGGAACCGTTGATCGTACCTACTACCGTACCGTTATTGATAGAGCCCTGATAACCGGACCAGTCTACCTGCTCCTGCAGAATGCCTTCCTTGACCAGCGTCATGTAAACATTCATTGCTTCCTTTAAGCCTTCGTTGTCTACCAGATCGATCTTGCCGTTTTCATCGAATACGGAGATGCCTGCGGACTGTAAAATCATGTTTAACAGATCGGGCTCGCCCTGTACATTGGTCAGCATCGGCATACCGGTCTTTTCTTTTACCACTTTACCGATCTCAATGAACTGATCCCAGGTGATGTCGGTCAGGTCATCTACGGTATAGCCTGCCTGCTCCAGATAATCGGTACGATAGCAGGCAATAACTGTGTTGCTGTCGTAAGGGACACCGAAGTTCTTGCCATTACTTACGGAGTTTGCTACCTTAGAAGCTGCGAAATCAGAGAAGGCGATTCCGGAATCGGTCAGGTCTGCGAATACTTCGGGATAGTTCTGCAGATATTTGGTAAATACCTGGTCATCCATCAGGAATACGTCAGGCAGAGAGTCCAGCTGACCGCTCATGGCGCAGGTCTGTACAATCGTCTGGATATCCTTGGATAAGGTCTCCTCTACAACAATGGATACTCCCGGATGCTCTGCTTCATACATAGCCCCTGCAGTCTTCATGGCATCTACATTGAAGGAGTCCCAGCACCATACTTTTAAGGTCTGCTCTCCGGCAGGTGCCTCTGCATCTGTCTTTGTGCTCTCGGTTGCTGCCTGTGTCTGGCTGTCAGTTCCTGCCGCAGGTGCTGCACCGTTGTCTGTGCTGCCGCAAGCTGCAAGGGACAGAGCCATCATGGCTGTCATCAGAATCGATAATACTTTTTTCTTCATAGTAACCTCCCAAATTTGTTCGTTTCCACCGCTTTTTCAGTGGTATTTCGTTTACAATAAGAGCTTACCATTTTAGAAGTGCCGGACGGTAACACTATGTTAATCACAATTTTCACTTAATTGGGATACTTGAAAAATAAGTTGCACTTTTTTTAGAAAATTTTCTTATTTTACGAAGATACGATTTTGCGAAGGAAGATCTGAAGGGTTACCAATTTTCTTTGATAGCAAGAAAAACGGCTGCCGGGATCACTCCCTGGCAACCGCTTCCGCTTTTTCCTGCACCCTGTGCAAACAGGTCTGCAGATCATCATCTACCAAGACATTCTGGAATTCCGCTTCCAGAATATCTTCTATCTCATAGGTCTTACTCCCGTAATTCACTACCGGGATCTGTGTCTCCAGCTCCGTCAGCAGTTTTGTCACCTGCTGCCCTCCGAAGAATGGATCCTGCGTCTCGTAATTGGCAAACATAGTAGGATTTTTTACCGCCGGAACGATTCCAATCTCCGTGATCAGCTGATCCAGAAGTGCATCGTTCTCTCCGAACATGGAAACAATGAAATCCGTTGCCGCTTCGGAATGTGCGGAATGTTTCAGCACGTACCAGCCGCTGCCGCCTACATTGGAGGCCGCTACCGCGGCTTCATTCTCCGCAACTACGGGAATCTGCGCGATCCGCCACAGTCCCTCCTGCTCCGGTCTCGCCTTGATACTGGATATGATCCAGCCGCCGCTGATCACAGAAGCCACTTCTCCCTGTTGGAATGCGGAGATAAATTCATTCCAGCCGTTTACGCTGTGTCCCACATTACTCTCCAACAGCCGTCTATAAATCTCCATTGCCTGATACAGCGCCCAGTTATACTCAATCGTAACCGCCGCGCCATCCTCCCCAACATACCACTGTCCACAGCTCTGCATGATGACTCTTACGAGAGGAAAATCCGTAGGATCCAGCGTCAGCATGGGGATTCCCGTCTTCCGATAGACCTCTTCCCCGATCTCGATGTATCTGTCCCAGGTCAGATTCTGCATGTCTTCTTCCGTATATCCTGCCGCCGCAAGCAGATCCGCGCGATAAAAGAGTGCCGCTGTGCCGCTGTCAAAGGGAATCCCGTACATTCTGCCGTTCCGGGAACACAGTTTTCTCTTATAATCCACAAACTTGTCATAATTCATCCGGTCTGTCAGATCCACGAATTCGTCATCGAACTGTGCCAGCATCTCCTGCACATCGTAATCCTCTAACATAATGATATCCGGCAGATCTTCATACAGTTCTGCGGACAGAAGATTTTTGACATCTGCCTGGATCTCCTCACGTTCCTTGGTGATCACCTGGATCTGCAAGTCCGGATATTCCTCTTCATACATCTTTGCCGCTATTTTTGCGGCTTTTACATTAAAGGTCTCATCCCAGGTCCAGATCACGATTTCTTCCCGTTGTGGATTTTCTGTAACAGCCCGGTTTCCACAGCCGCCCAGAAAAGTCGTCATCAGTAAAATATCGATCAACAGCTTACATCCCAAAGCTTTGGGGCGCCGGATTTTTCTCTTATGATTTCTATTTATCATCTTCTTTTCGGCTCCCTTCTTCCTGCCGCCTGTTTGCCGGCAGGCGTATGATAACTTCCGTTCCCTCTTCCGGGCTGCTGTTGACGGACACCCCGTATTGTTTTCCATACAGCAGTTCCAGTCGTTCCTGTACATTGTGGATACCGATTCCGGAAAAATGTTCCTTGTTTCTGTCCTGCTTGACAGCTTCCTCGGCACGGTTCTGCTCCATGCCGACACCGTCATCCACGATCCGGAGCTCCAGTTCCTCTTCCTTCTGCTTCATATAGATCTCTATCGTACCGCTGCGACCGGACGGGAATGCATGGAAAAAGGCATTCTCCACAAACGGCTGTAAAATCATCTTCGGCAGCAGGCAGTCTCTGCAATTCCGGGACACATAGAATTCCACCTGCACCGCATCCCCGTAACGGGTATGATTGATGAGAATATAGTTTTCCAGATTCTGCACTTCCTGATCTATAGTGATAAATTCATCCGTATTGCTGATGGTATTCCTAAGCAGACTGATAAACGCATCAATGGTCTGTACCGTCCGTTCTCTGTCATTCTGATAGACCAGCCACTTGATGCTTGCCAGCGTGTTATAAATATAATGCGGATTGATCTGCATCTGCAGTGCTTTGATCTCTGATTTTCTCCGCGCTTTCTGCGTCTCCATCAGTTCATTGATATAGCTTTGCAGGTCATCCAGCATATAGTTATAAGTAGCCGCCAGTTCCTGTACTTCCGTCGTTCCCTCCACCGGCATATACTGGTCAAAATCACCCTTACGGATCTCACCCATACGCTGCACCAGCTCCGACAGCGGATGCAGTGTCTGCCTGGTATAGAACAGACACAATATCAGAATCACCGCACCGACACCGGCACACAGCAAAATCAGAAGCGGCATATTATAGAGCCGTCCCAATGCCAGGTCGTTGTCTGTCACACCATACAGTCTGCAGCCCAGATATTGCAGTTCCCTCTGCATTACCGTAAGCGATACGCCGTTTTCCCGCATCCGGAATCTGCCCTGACCGGTCTTCTCTGCCTGTCGGTACCACGCGCTGTCCGCGATCGTTCCTACCCGGGAAGCATCGCTGGAACAAATAATGCGGTTTTCTTCGTCCACCAGGTAAATATTCGTGTTATCCGTGGCAAAATAATCATAATACCGTTTCAGTTCATCCATGGACAGTGTAATCAATACCACACCATAGATTTCTTTGCTCTCATGATAATACAATGCCTTGGACACGATAATCACATCCGTATCCCTGCCTGTTGCCGTATACGCTCCATGAGAATAGGTATAATGCAAAATCTCCGGTTCCTGTATTGCGAGAAGTACCGGCCGGCTGCCCCAGATCTCCTGATCCGTTGCCGTAATCGTCTCCGTTCTGGACAGATAATGCTTTCCGCCGACTCCCATGACCAGAATATTCAATCGTTCCAGATCCGAAGCCTTACTCTGTTCCAGATCTTTCTCCATCTGATAGATATTCTGGAATGTCCGCACATTGTCGAAATGATCCCCTTCCGTCAGATACAGGCGGAAAGCCCAGCTTGCATCAATGGCATCTGTGATGTTCTGCAGATTCTTATGAAAAGAGTTCCATTCCTCTTCCACCTGTAAAAATACCTTTTCCTGGGATCTTCCGTAAGTATCTGTAAATACATTCTTAGACATCCCCAATACCATACAGCTGACCAGAACAGCGATCAGGAGAATTCCCAACAGCACCATTCCCAGAATTCTGACGGAGAAACTGTTCCACCACTCTTTTTTTCTGTCTTCTCTTACGCGTTTCGTCTCCATACCGACGGTGTCTCTCCTGTGATTTTCTTAAATACACGGCAAAAATAGCTGTGCTCCGCATATCCCACCTCACTGCTGATCTGAGAGATGGGAAGGCTGCTCTCCTGCAACAGTCTGCACGCCTGATTGATGCGCACACGATTCAGGTAATCGCTGAATCCCTCCTGCATCTGCTGGCTGAAATATGCCGACAGATAATGATAGTTAAATGAAAATTCACTGGCCAGGTCTTCCAGCTTCAGATCTTCTTTGTAATTTTTCTCTATGTATGCCAGTATTTTGTCAATCCGTTCATCTGTCTGCTGCCCGTTCTGACCGGATAATTTTTCTATCTCATGTAAAATACTGTCTACGCATTCCAGATAATCCTCCGCGTAAAATGCCTTATTAATAGATCTGAAATATTTCTTCCGGTATTCCTCCTGAACCTCGTCTCCCAACTGTAAGAAATCCAGAAAATGATAAATCATGTTCTTGATCTGATTCTTCAGGCGATAGACATCCATCTGTCCTTCCACAGCCCGGGCATTGTATTCCCCCAGAAGTGCAACAGCTTCTTTATACTGTTTGTTGTTCAGCATGTGGTTATATTTGAAGAAATCAAATTTTTCGATCTGTTTTGCATCCTCTTCCGTACCGCCGGTCACGGTCAGAAAACTATTTCCTTTATAATAAAATGCCTTCTCCGCGTTTTTCAAAATATCCTGCTGATATACTTCGCGAAGCTTCTCCGGACGATCTATGCGTCTGCTCAGGACGCTGAATACGCTGGGACACAACAGCTGCAATTTGGGCATAACATTCTCTAAAGCTGCCAAAATACTCTTTTCCGCCGACAATTCATAATTCAAAACAATGCAGATCATGCCTTCTTTCAGAGACAGCCACAATTTTCCCACAGAAGCAAATGCTTCTCCGTCCAGTTCTCTTACTAATTTCTGATACAATACTTCGTGAATGTTCTGATCATTATCCGTTTCCCTGCCACCGGTTACCGCAAGCAGCCGCAGATAGGACTGCGGAAAGATTTTTCTGTCCGCTTCCCCATTCCACTCGCTGTCATGTCCCAGCAGATACCGCTCTACCAGGTGCTCACAGTGTACCTCTCCCAAGTTTGCGCCCATCTTGGCTCCCGGAATGCGATCCACAGCCTTCTGTAATGCTTTCCGCAGTTCTTCCGGATTCAGCGTGGGTTTTAAGATATAATCCACCACACCATTGATCAGCGTGTGCCGCACATATTCATATTTGTCGTAGCCGCTTAAGATAATCGTCTGGATCTTCGGGTACATCCTGTGTACCGCCTCCGAGAAATCCACGCCATCCAGCTGCGGCATCACAATATCACAGAGAATGATCTGTGGGGACAGCGTTTCGATACATTGCAGTGCCTCCGCGCCGTTGGTAGCTTCTCCCACGATCTCGAAACCTTCCTGCTCCCAGTCGATCATATACTTCAATCCCTGCCGCATAATATATTCATCATCCACGATCAATACTTTTATCATAACTGCCCACCCATAAACTTTTCGTCCAAATAGAAATGTAATTATTCAGAATAGTTACATAATAGCATTATTTTGGGATTCCGAAAAGTTTCGTCCCTTACCTTCCCAAAAAAATGTCAAAACCTTAAAATTGTGCAAATCCCGATTGAGCTGTTCATGTGAAAAATGCCGTAATATACACCGTGATAAATAGTTGCATATCATGATAAATATATGTTACAATACGACATGGGATCAAATTTTCGTCAGGATTTGTTCCGATTAACCAAAGGAGGGACTGTAAAATGAGTCCGGTTGCAATCACATTATTAGTTATCGTAATAGTACTTGCCATTATCATCGCAGTATTATATTTCTTAGGAAAGAAAGCGCAGAAGAAACAGGCGGAACAGCAGGAGCTGCTGGATGCCAACAAACAGACCGTATCCATGCTGATCATTGATAAGAAACGCATGAAGCTAAAAGAGGCCGGGCTGCCGCAGATGGTCATCGACCAGACCCCGAAGATGATGCGCGGTTCCAAGCTTCCCATTATCAAGGCTAAGGTCGGTCCCCAGATTCTCTCTCTGATCTGTGATGAGAAGATCTTCGACAGTGTTCCCGTGAAGAAAGAAGTGAAAGCTGTTGTCAGCGGCATCTATGTACTGGATGTGAAGGGACTGCACGGCAAGACCGAAGCCGCTCCCGAGAAGAAGAAAGGCTTCTTCAAGCGCCTGGTTGCTACGGCACAGGAAAAGGCAGGGGCTAAGCCTGTAAAATAATTTTCATAAGAATGCAAAACCCGGAAGGATTATGTCCTTCCGGGTTTTTATCATAAGCTTACGAATTCGTGCTTCCGCACTCTGCATCCTTCTTCGTTGGATAGTTTGTTCGCTAATGAGCCTGGGCTCATTATATCATCTCTCGCGAATATGAATCTTCATACAGCTCTCGCTTAACAGCTCCCCTTCATGATCCAGCTTGTATTCCACCGTCACATGAATCTCATCTTCCCGTTCTTCTACCTGTACCTTTCCGGTCTCGATTCCCAAAAGCAGCTGTCCGTAAGGCGTATGGTAGGGAAGCACGTGTCTCTTATTTTCCTCGAAGATCATCTGCATCTCCACGGAACCATGTCTGGTCAGTTCCAGTATATTGTCGCGGAATTTGATCCGGCTCTTACAGGGCACATCCAGTCCTTCCATTTTCTCTTCATATAGGACGTAATGGCTGTCATTTTTCTTAAAATATTGTGCCGGCTGTGCGGTCTCCACACTGTCGTTTGCTCTGTGATTGCTGCCTGTCTGCTGTCCACGCTCCGTGCCTTCGGCGGCCGTATGCAGTCCGGACAGGATAAGTTCTACTTCCCGATTCATGTTACTTCTGTCCTTTAATACTCATCGATCTTGATCGTCTTCGCCGACAAGATACCGTATTTAATAATAGAGTTGGCAAATCTCTTGAACTTCTCCGCACCGTCGCTGACATAGAACTGATACTTGTTCTCTCCCAGATGAGGCTGTTCGTCATTGAGAATATCATAGTGCTGCAACAGTTCTTTCAGCTCTCTGGCGGTCTCGTAGGCCGGATTCACCAATGTCACCTGCTCTCCCATGATACGCCCTACCGTAGAGCGGATCAGCGGATAATGCGTGCATCCCAGGATCAGGGTATCGATATCAATATCGATCAGCTCCGTCAGATACCGTTTTGCGATTTCATCCGTCACGGGATCTTCCCACAGTCCTTCTTCCACCAGTGGAACAAACAAGGGACAAGCCTTGCCGTAGATGGTGACATCTTTGTTCAGTTCTTTTATGTATTTGTTATACATCTGGCTGCCGATGGTAGCCTCTGTTGCGATGACACCGATGCGTCCGTTTCTCGTAACTTCCGCCGCGGTCTTGGCGCCGGGTTTCACCACACCGATGATCGGAATATCAATCTCTTTTTCCAGTTCGTCCAACGCATACGCACTGGCGGTATTACAAGCCACCACGATGGTCTTCACCTGAAAAGTCTCCAGGAATCTGACGATCTGTTTGGAAAAACGGGTCACGGTCTCCTTCGACTTGCTGCCGTAAGGCATTCTCGCCGTGTCTCCGAAATATATGATCTTCTCATTGGGAATCTGCCGCATGATTTCCCGGGCTACGGTCAGTCCGCCGATGCCGGAATCGAATACACCGATCGGCGCATCCTTTTTCAGCGCAGTTACATTCTCCTGAACCATGGGAATTCTCCTTTTATTCTTATAACGATTCTAAAAAGCTTAAAATCCTGCTCTTATACCGGATCTGCTCCGGATCCGCTTCCAGGATCTCCCGGTAGATCCGGTTATCGAAATTCCATTCTACCACGTCCCGGCTTTTCTGTACAGCCTTGGTCTGTGCGTTCGTCTCCTGCCCGTCATATTCGCTTTCATAGACAATTTCGTAGGTGGAGGGAAGCAACGTCAGTTCCGGGTAGATCACGCCCCACCAGCCATAACAGGCGAAAGCAACCGCAGCCACGCGGAATCCACGCAGAACAAATCGTCCTATTTTTCTCCGGGCAGCTTTCACGATGCCGCTTTTCCGATATTTCTCGTAAAAATCATATAATCTATCCATCAGGGAACCTCTTTCCATAAGTTTTCTATGGAAATCATTACCACTTTCGGGACAGATTATACAATTCGGCATTTCTTATTTATTTTTCTCACGTTCCAGACGGATCTGGCGGATAATTGCTTTTTTCTGATTATCTATATGCACCTTGGCCATGCGGGATGCCGTTTCTTTATCCTTTTTCACGATGCTCTCATAGATGACCTTATGTTCTTCCACCAGTCTGTCATGCTGGCTGATGTCCTTGATATATTCAAAACGATAGCGGTACATCTGCTCGGACAGATTGTTCACCAGCTGAATCAGGCGCTGATTGCCCGTAGCCTCTACAATAATGTCATGCAGTGCCACATCTGCCTGGGCGATTTTTTTCGTATCTTTTGTCTTCACCGCAGCTTCAAACGCATCACAGGCATTTCTCAATTCCTGCAATTCCTCCTGGGAGATCCGGTCACATGCAAGTTCCACGCACAATGCATCCAGCGCACGGCGGACTTCCAGCACATCATTCATGCTCTTCTCCGTGATCTGCGCGACCTCCGCACCCCTTCTGGGGATCATGGTCACCAGACCTTCCAACTCCAGCTTCCGGATAGCCTCCCGGATCGGCGTACGGCTGACCCCCAGCTTGTTGGCAAGATGGATCTCCATCAGTCGCTCTCCCGGCTTCAGTTCCCCCGTGAGAATGGCCTGTCGTAACGTATTGAACACCACATCACGCAGCGGCAAAAATTCATCCATTGTCACCTGTAAATTATCCTGCATATCTTTATTCTGGCATTACTCACAGAATTCCGTCAGGAAAATCTGCTTGGCCAGCTGTTCCTCCTCTAATTTATCATATGCCCTGCGGGCCATATCTTTCTCCACAAAAATACCGAATACCGTAGGTCCGCTGCCGCTCATCAGACTATTGATGGCTCCCAGCTCCTTCATGCGTTCCTTGATCGTCCGGATCACCGGATAGGCACTGACCGTCACCGTCTCCAATACATTTTCCATACGATCCAGAATTCCCTGCAGACTTTCCTCTGCAATGGCTTCTACCATGCCGTCGATATCCGGATGTTTCACGATCTCCTGTGCATCCAGATGCTCGTACACATATTTTGTCGAAACGTTGATATCGGGTTTTGCTACCAGCACATAGCAATCCGGTGCCGGAGCAAGCGGTGTCAGCTTCTCCCCGATGCCTTCTGCCAGAGCCGTTCCGCCCATCACGCAATAAGGGACATCCGCGCCGATCTGCACGCCAAGCTCCATCAGGTCCTTCAGCGTGCAGCCGAGGTCAAACAGGCGGTTCATTCCTTTTAAAGTTGCCGCAGCATCCGTACTGCCGCCCGCCATTCCGGCAGCAATGGGAATATGCTTCTCCAGATGAATCTTTACCCCTTCCTTGATGCCGTACTTCTCTATCATAAGTTTTGCGGCTTTATAGATCAGGTTATCCTCTCCGGTGGGAAGCTCCCCGGAATCCGTCGTGATGACGATTCCGCCCTCTGTCCGCTGAAAATCCAGAACATCATAGATGCCGACAGTCTGCATGACCATCTTCACTTCGTGATATCCGTTCTCCAGCCTTCCGATGACATCCAGTCCCAGATTGATCTTGGCATACGCTTTTATCCGATATTCGTTCATTTTTATCTCCAATATTTCGCTAAGCTGCTTCCTTACCTCTGCTTGCGCCTGATTGCTTTGTATACACATGATTGTACTTAATTTTATACAATCCTGTCCGCTTTGTCAATGGAAGGGAAAACTTTTCTTTTTTCTCTAAACTATGTTGCATTTCTGTCGATAACAATATTGAAACAATAGATTTTTCCGGCAAAGCGATGGATCATGACAGTATTCCTTTCCATCGTTGTAACCGAATCAGAATTCGATTATGTCACGGATGACAGAAAAGAGGAAATCATGAGCGTAAACGGAGTTACATCAACACAGGCCGCTGCAGCCTACAGCTATACCGGCGCTAGTGCAGCAAAAGAAAAGACTTCCGCAGAAGAAACCAAGCGCACACAGACCGCAGAAGATACCGGCGTGATTTATGAGCACAGCACAGACACCGCTGCTTCTTCCACCAAAAAAACTTATAAACCGGACACCAATCTGATCAACAAGTTAAAGGCGGATGCCGATGCCAGAACTTCACAGCTTCGCTCTCTGGTAGAGCAGATGATGGGAAAGCAGGCTACCACTTATGGTAACGCCAATGATATCTGGTCCTTCCTTCGTTCCGGCAACTATACCGTAGATCCTGCCACCAAAGCACAGGCACAGGCAGATATTGCAGAAGACGGTTACTGGGGTGTCAACCAGACCTCCGACCGTATCATTCAGTTTGCCAATGCACTGACCGGTGGGGATCCTGATAAAATTGAGGCCATGAGAGCAGCCTTCAAGAAGGGCTATGCACAGGCAGAGAAGACCTGGGGCGGTTCTCTTCCCGAGATTTCCCAGAAGACCTACGACGCTGTCATGGAGAAATTCGACAAGCTGGCTGCGGATGCCGGACTGACTACCGAAGCTTAAGGCTGCCACTGACAGACCTTTCATAGAATTTTCTATAGAAAAACCATGTTGTACCGAAGGTTTTGAAGTAACTCTTCGGACAACATGGTTTTTTTCGAATAGCTGTAAAGCGTCACGCCAACCCCTTGACCAGCAGCACCTTCTGCCCCGGCTGCAGTTCATCACTCTCCAGTGCATTCAGCTCTCTCACCGATTTTACCGGCATATGATATCTCCTGCCGATACTCCACAGATCATCTCCGGGTGCCGCAATATAGATCACCGCACCGGGCAGTTTTGCGAGTACTGCACTGTCCATCTCCTGTTCCGTCACCTGCGTGATTGCCTGTAAGGCAACATTTTTCATCACCGTCGTGGAAAAAGAAAGTACCGCCTTGATATCCAGTTCTTCGCCTTCCAACAGATTCACCTGCAGCTGCTCAATCTCGCTTTGTATATTTGTCTGATCCTGTTCCTCCATGCCGGCCACATTCAGCGTATACTCATAAGGGATCTGTTCCCGGATGCTGGCATAAGGCGTTTCGTCATTTTCCGTCACACACAATACCGCAAGGTCAATACTTCCCTGCAAAAAGATCCCTTCTTCTGTAATTTCCTGCCTGTCGATTGCCACATTTCCTTCGCTGTGGAGCACCTGCAATATCTGTGCACCGATTTCTGCCTTCCTGTGATCTGTCACCTTCGTCTTGCCGGTAATTCGTGCTAAAAGCCTGCGCAGTCCGGCATCCCTGGTATCCGCGATCACTTCTTTCGTCACCCCATAGATATCCCGTAAAATATCCATCTCTTCCTCTTCATAGAGGCGGATATTTAATTCCACCGCGCACTCCAGCCCTAAGATCCGCTCTTCTCCGTCCAGATCCGGCAGGATCGTCAGTTCCGGCTGCCCGTGTTCCTGCTGTAGCTTCTGATAATGGATATCCGGCACAAGGTCTTCCCCGCATCCCTGGCATTCCAGCGTACCGCTTAAGGGAAGCGTCGTCTCATAAGAACGGATACTTCTCTCTTCGCCTTCCGCCTCATACAGCACGAAAATCTGGATTTCTCCCTGGATGACCAGCTTTTCCTCCTGTGGCTTGAATTCCACATCACGCAGGGAAACATTGCTCCATAAGATCTGATAGATATTCGGATAACTGGACGGCAGCGGAATTTCTTCTTTTTTCCGGAAAATATCATTTTTGCAGATGGCAAGCTGGGTCACTTCCATGGGTGAGATCCGGTACTCTACGCCTTCCGCAGCCGCACCTCCCATATCCTCACAGATTCCGACCGGCAGCTCCTCATCATAGATTTCTTCAATTCGCGCAGATAAGCTAATAATTGCCTGGAGGTTCAGTTTCCTGGAATTGATCATCGTTACCGTAAAATCGTCCACTGACCCGTTTACAGACACCGTGTCCGAGGCCAGTGTTCCTTCCATACGAATCTTTTCTTCAAAAGGAAGCGCCCCACTTAACAGTACCAGCCTGCTCCCGTTTTCCCTGGTGTGGTATAAAATGGCATAGCCTAATTTTCCGCGCACCAGCACTTCATCCGTACCGGGACGGATCTCCTCTATGATGATCTCCCCTTTTTCCAGATTCAGCGTGCTGATATCCGGCTTATCCTCCGGGAGATTCAGATCTTCCTCCATGGTGAACTGCGTCATGGCGGACTGCCGGATCCGGTCCATATGTATGTTCTTTGTCATTAACTCCAAAATAAAAGACCTCCCTATATACAGATATATCTATATATATGAAGGTCTTTGTGTATTTATGTTGTATTACTGTACTGCACCGATTAAGTCTGTCAGGTTCTCCACATGATAAGTACGCATATAGTCCTCAATCCCTTCCACGACTTTTACCGTGGTATAAGGATCTACAAAATTCATAGCGCCCACGCTGACCGCACTCGCACCTGCCAGGATAAACTCGATGGCATCCTCTGCGGTAGCGATACCGCCCATACCGATAATGGGAATCTTCACAGCCTGTGCCGCCTGATATACCATACGGACAGCGATGGGCTTGATGGCAGGGCCGCTCATGCCGCCGGTCTTGTTGGCAATGGCGAATTTTCTGCGGTGGATATCGATCTTCATGCCGGTGATGGTATTGATGAGGGACAGGGCATCCGCGCCTGCTGCCTCCGCTGCTTTTGCCATCTCCGTGATATCCGTCACATTAGGGCTCAGTTTCATAATGATGGGCTGTTTTGCATGCTTTTTCAACTCCGAAGTGATGTTATACAAAGCATCCGCTTTCTGTCCGAAAGCAATCGCACCTTCCTTGACATTGGGACAGGACACGTTGATCTCCAGCATGCTGACTGCCGGTTCATCGCCCAGACGTTCCACGACGTCCACATAGTCTTCCACGCTCTTGCCGCAGACATTTACAATGATCTTCGTATCGTATTTTTTCAGGAAAGGAATGTCTCTCTCCAGGAATACGTCGATGCCGGGGTTCTGTAAGCCGATGGCATTAAGCATGCCGCCGTATACCTCTGCCACACGGGGTGTGGGATTGCCGGGCCAGGGAACGTTTGCCACGCCCTTGGTCACGACCGCACCCAGACGGTTCAGATCTACAAATTCTTCATATTCCATACCGGAGCCAAAGGTTCCGGAAGCTGTCATGACGGGATTTTTAAAAGTAACCCCTGCGATCGTTGTCTGTGTATTCATCAGATTTCTACCTCCTTGGCATCAAATACGGGGCCATCGGTGCAGATTCTTGCGTTATGCACATGCGAATGATGATCCACTTCTTTCGTCTTTACCACGCAGCCCAGGCAGGCACCCACGCCGCAGGCCATATGCTCTTCCAGAGAGATATAAGCCGTAATGCCTTTTTCTTCGGCATATTTTTTGATAGCGCGGAGCATCGGCATGGGACCGCAGGCGAAGATCACATCTGCCTGTAAAGCATTCTCTGCAATGGCATTCATGACATTTCCTTTGGTTCCGACACTGCCGTCCTCGGTTGCGATAGATACCGTGCCGTTCTGCTCCAGATCTTCTTTCAAAAACAGCTGATTGTCACGATATCCCACAATGATCTGTTTGTCCGCGGATGCCGGAAGCTCTCTTGCAAGCTCCAGCATGGGAGGGATACCGATGCCGCCGCCCATGAGGAATACTTTCTTACCTTCCGCTGCTTCGACAGGGAAGCCGTTACCTAAGATTCCCAGGATTTCCACGGTATCTCCTTCCCGATAGGAAGAGAATTCTGCGGTACCCTGTCCTGCAATGCGGTACACGATGCGCAGCGCATCCTTTTTATCACTCACCTGGCAGATGCTGATGGGACGGGGCAGCAGAGTGCTGCGATCCTTAGGGTAGACGCCGATGAACTGACCGGCTTTCGCCTGTGCTGCCAGATCCGTGGCAATCCACATATCATAAATTCTGGGTGCGATCTCTCTCTGAGAGAGCACAGTTGCTGTCTGTTTTTGTTTCATCTTTCCTCTTTCCGGGTTCCGGTTTCGGCACGTTTCACTCACGTAATGTTCCGGTTACCCTATTCTCTTCCTACTTTATTGAAATGCTTCCGAACTATGTTCTATCTATCGGAAAATAGCGTTTTCACATACACATCCTGATTCTACGCCCGGTAAACGATCTGTCCATTGCAGATGGTCATCTTCACTTCACCCTTCAGTTTCCATCCAGTAAATGGTGTATTGGTCGCTTTGGAAGCGTACTGTTGCGGTACAAAATCCGCTGCCGTATCTACCAGAATCACATCTGCCGGACCGCCTTCCGCCAGATATCCTGCATCCAGATGATACATTGCCGCCGGATTCGTACTCATGAGACGCAGCAGCTGTTTCATGGTAAGATATCCTGCATCTACCAGCTCCGTGATACCCAGTGCCAGAGAGGTCTCCAGTCCGGTGATGCCGCTGGGTGCCTCGGTGAGGGGCTTTGCTTTTTCCTCTGCGGTATGGGGTGCATGATCTGTGGCGATCATGTCAATCGTGCCGTCTACCAGTCCCCGGATCACTGCCTGTCGGTCTTCTTCCTCACGTAAAGGGGGATTCATCTTCGCAAGGGTACCGTATTTGATCACCGCATCTTCCGTCAGGGTAAAATGATGGGGTGTGGCTTCCGCATGGATATTGGAGCATCTCTTTTTCGCCTGACGTACCAGTTCTACCGCTTCCTTGCTGCTGATATGCTGGATATCGATGCAGGCTCCGGTCTCCTCTGCCAGCTTCAGATCCCGCTCCACCAGCGCGATCTCCGCCTCTCTGGAAGAGCCGCCGATGCCGAAATGTTCGCTGGCTTTTCCGCGGTTCACACCGTTATTCTCGATATATTTCGGATCTTCCTCATGGAAGCTGATGGGCATATCCAGTTCTGCAGAGAGTTCCATCGCCCGGCGCACCAGCTCCGCATCCAGCAGCGGCACACCGTCATCCGTGAATCCCACAGCGCCTGCCGCCGCCAGCTTCTTCATATCCGTCAACTGTTTGCCCTGCATGCCCATGGTCACATTGGCACAGGTCGTCACATGGATCCCGGTCTTTGCTCCCTTCTCCAGGATATAATGCAGGGTCTCCTCGCTGTCTACCGTAGGCTTCGTGTTCGCCATCAGCACCACTGTGGTCACACCGCCCTTTGCCGCAGCCGCCGCACCGGTATTGATATCTTCCTTCGCCGTAAAACCGGGATCCCTGAAATGCACATGCACATCCACCAGTCCCGGAGCAACTAACAGTCCTTCCGCATGGATCCTTGTCACCTTACCCTTCGGTTCGATTTTTTCTGCGATTTTTACGATCTTGTCTCCGTCGATCAGGATATCAAAGTTGCCCTCTTTTCCTGACTTGGGATCGATCATATAACCATCATGTATCAGTATCATATTGCCTCCGTTTTGAAGCCAGCACACTGCGCTCCCATGATCTGTTTTTATCTGTTTCTCGGAAAAGTTTACCATGTTTCCGTAGAAAAAGGAAGTGCGATATCGTAAAATAATCTGTAATTAGCAGCTATACAGAAATAGAAAAAACGTTGGCGTGATAGGCTGCGCTAAAAATTTTACCAAGCGCTGTTTGAAAAAACAGACAAGTGTTATAATGTATTCAATTCTAATCGTTATACTGTAGCAAAAAGGCAGGTATTACAAAAATGACAACAAGAGAAGAAGCATTAACCTACGGATTATCTTTCCCCGACACCTATACCGAGATGCCTTTCCACGATCCGAACTGGCAGCTCGTCCGGGTAAAAGGCAGCAAAAAAGCTTTTCTATGGACGTATGAAAAAGATGGCTCTATTAATTTGAACGTAAAAACAGATCCGGCCTGGCGGGATTTCTGGCGTGAGACCTTTCCTTCCGTTATCCCCGGATATCATCAGAACAAAGAGCACTGGAATACCATTATCTTAGACGGTACAATCCCCGACGAAGACATCCGGCGCATGATTGCGGAAAGCTATGATCTCGTCACAGACAGTCCTTCGAAGCGGATCTATGAAGCAGTGAAAAAGATTCCGAAAGGCAGGGTTGCCACCTATGGTCAGGTCGCTGCCATGGCAGGAGAGCCCAGGATGGCACGGGCAGTGGGCAACGCCTTGCACAAGAACCCGGATCCCGACCATATTCCCTGCTACCGCGTGGTCAATTCCAAGGGAGAGCTTTCCGGCGCCTTTGCTTTCGGCGGTGCAGAAGAGCAGGCAAACCGGCTCAGAGCCGATGGAATCGAAGTCGTTGATAACAAGGTAGATTTGAGAAAATATGGAATATTATTATAATAATTATCCAAAAAGCCTCCGGCAGAATTTTCAGATTTCACATTCTGTCGAAGGCTTTTCTTATTCCGATTTATTCCGGTTTATTTTTCTCAATCTGGGAACGGATATCATTCTCCAGAATATGTTCCACATCTCTGGCTTCCTTACGGATATTTTGCAGCTGTTCGTGTATCTGCTGTTCTTCCTCTGCAATCTCCGGATGTTCTTCTTTTTCTTCCTTAATAAACATCACCAGGAAGCTGATCAGCAGAATTCCACAGGAGACCCAGATGGTCTTGGCACCGACGTAACTGATCAGATGTCCGCCCAACGCCGCACCGACAGCAAACAGGAAAATGATGCCGAAATAATAGCCGGACTTGCGCAATATTTTCTTATCCTTCGTTTTCCCGTAAGCGCATAATGATTCCATGCCGCTGCGCAGATTGCCGATGCACATCGTACTGGCAAAAGCATAGCCGTTCACCTTACGGAACGCCTGTACCTGCATCGCGCAGGCAAAGGATACGAAAGCGTTCGCCAACAGATCCAGTGCGTTCGGGAAAAATCCGACTCCGAACAATAATAAGATCTCTATCAAAAGCACCAGCTGCCGCCAATGGATCTTCTGGGCTTTCTGATATTTCATATGAATGCACTCTGCCATTGCCACGCCCAGTGCAAAAAATACCAAAGGACTTACATAGCGAAGTGCCGCCGACCAGTTCCGGTCTACCAGGTTCTGGCTGAGCAATACGATATTACCGGTCTGCGCATTGGCAAATACCTTGCCGCGATATATATAAGTATAAGCATCCTGCAGACCACCGGAGATCGACAATATTCCGGCGATCAGAAAGGACTCTGACATCTGTCCGTGTAATTTACGCTGCATAGTGATTCTCATTCCTTTCAGTGACCTGCGGCTTTTGTGCCTACAGGCATCTCCTGATTACAGTATAAACAACGATATCTTCCAGAGGGTGATAGTTCAAAAATATGGTCACAGTTCGTCTCTATACTGGTAATACAACGAGGATTTTTACATTTTATCACATTTACCAGTTTTTGTGGAGGAACCGGATGGTATTTTTTTACGACTTTTCCATTCCGGATCACGATCAGGGTGATCTGGCTGTCCAGATATCCCAGAACATCCAGCCGTTCCGGCAGGGTCTCTCCCTCAATCTTGATCAGATCCTTGCAGCCGTATTTCTGACTTTTTACCGATTGCAATAAAGCTACGGACTGGGTCTTGGACTCCAGTTCCAGCAGTCTGTAAATATCCATTCCCTTGCCTGCGGGAATGTGGTCGATCACGATACCATTCTGAATGGATTCTACGTTTAACATACCAGCACCTTCTTTCCCGTCACCGGATCCGTAAGGTCTAACAGACTTAAGATTAGTGCCATACGGATAAATTTACCGTTCAATACCTGCTGAAAATATGCGGCTCGCGGATCCGCATCTACTCCCGGAGCGATCTCGTCCACTCTGGGTAACGGATGCAGCACCGGCATGTCCGCTTTCGCCAGATTCAGTTTTTCCTGATCCAGAATATAGATGTCCTTCAACCGGATATAGTCCTCCTCGTTGAAAAAACGTTCCTTCTGGACTCTAGTCATGTAGAGCACGTCCAGTTCGGGCAAGGTTTCCTCCAGGCTGGATACTTCATGGTAAGGGACATTCGTCGGTTTCAGAGTATCCTCCACCAGATAATCCGGAATCTTCAGTTCCTCCGGGGAGATAAAGTAGAATTCATTGCCCGGGTAGCGCACCAGGCTGTTCACCAGAGAGTGTACCGTCCGACCGAATTTCAGGTCGCCGCAGAAACCAATCTTCAGATGATCCAGATGCCCCTTGCGCTGCCTTATGGTCAACAGATCGATCATGGTCTGGGTTGGGTGGTTATGTCCGCCGTCCCCGGCATTGATCACCGGAATCCTGGAATACATGGAAGCCCGCAGCGGCGCACCCTCCTTGGGATGCCGCATGGCGATGATGTCCGCATAACAGCTGACCACCCGCGCGGTATCTGCCACCGTCTCGCCTTTGGTGGCACTGCACTGCTCCGCCCCGGCAAATCCCAGTGTCCTACCGCCAAGATTCAGCATGGCGGTCTCAAAAGAAAGTCTGGTACGGGTGCTGGGCTCGTAAAATAAGGTCGCCAGTATTTTTCCGTCTGCACAATGAGCATATGCCGCGGAATCTCCTGCGATCCGGTCCGCCAGGTCTAAGATCTCCTGTGTCTCCGCTACCGACAGGTCCAGTGAATCAATCAAATGTCGCATAACCTTTTCTCCTCTGTTTACTTTTTTTCAATCGCGTATTATACTATATTCTGACAAATACTAAAAATATATAGTTTATATGTGAGGTATATCATTTTTATATGAATATTAGTTTTGAATATTACCGGATTTTCTATTATGTAGCCAAATACGAGAACATCACCAAAGCTGCCATGGTCTTAAAAAGCAGCCAGCCCAATGTCACCAGGATCATTCATCTGCTGGAGGATCAGCTGGACTGCCGTCTGTTCCTGCGGGAGCCGAGAGGTCTGAAGCTCACGGAAGAGGGAAAGCGGCTCTACGCCCATGTGGCGATTGCCTGCCAGCATCTGTTGGATGCGGAGGCGGAGCTTTGCTGGAATAAAAATATTTGCAGTGGTACCATCGAACTCGGCGTCACCGAAACCGCCCTGCATCTGTTTCTTCTGAAACACCTGCACGGCTTCCAGCAGAAATATTCCGATATTAAAATCCGGATCCAGAACAACACTACACCGGGGATATTAAAGGCTCTGATCAACGGGCGGCTGGATCTGGCCATCGTAACGACTCCCTTTGAGTTAAATGATACCTTCGCCTGCGAAGACCTGATGACCTTTCGGGAAGTTCCTGCAGGCGGTTCCGAATACCGTGCACTTGCCGGTCACCCCATGAGTCTTAAAGAATTCCGGTTCCATTCCATCATCGGTCTGGGTTATGGCACCGCAAGCTATGAATATTATCGGAAGGTATTCATGGAACAGAAGCTGGACTATGAACCTGCCATGGAAGTAGCCACCGCCGATCTGGTCATTCCTTTGCTCCAGAATAACCTAGGCGTCGGATTTATCCCGGAACCTCTGGCCGCTCCGTTTTTTGAAGACCAAAGTCTCGTCCCTCTGTCCCTAAATGTACCGCTGCCGTCCCGTGATGTGAAAATGCTGTGGGACAAAAGCCTCAGTCAGAGCAGAGCTGCCGCTACCTTCTGCGATTATTTACGCAGTCTTTGAATTCATTCATAGATGACGGTTTTATCCAGCAGTTCTGTTTTTAATACGATATAGGGTACAGAAGGCTTCCCGGTATTCTCCTTTTGTCCGGTGATATCGGGACCTAAGAGACTGGTGCCGACATAGATGGCGTCATCCGTCAGATACAATGCATCCACAGCGATGCTGTAGCCACCGGTCTTCTGCTCTCCGTAACCGATGCTGATATAGAGATTCTGATTGTCACTATAGGTCAGTTTGAACGGTTCGGTTCCTTTTTCGGCAATCACTGTTTTCAATTCTTCCGGAATTTTCTCTTCACTTAACACCGTAAAATCCAGGTCACGGAGTTTGATCTTCTCATCCTGCACAAGACCGCAGGCTGTGCATAACAAAATATACAAGCCCATAAGCGCTGTTGCGGTTATGATTCTCCTTATATTTTCTTTGTCTCTTTTGTCTTTTTCATCTCTTTTACCATCTTCCTTTCTTGATTTTTCCCCGGGCATTTGTCCAAAATCCCGATCTCTCATTTCTATTTTCTCTATTTTCGCATTTTTCCACCGTTGCCCTACATTTCTCATCCGTTCTCCACCGCCTGTACTGATTTATTCCATATTTATGTGGAAAATGCAGAAATATACTCTGTTTCCACTGTCTATCTCATTAATTTTCCTCCTTTTCTCCCGTGGAAATGTGCGTTATAATAGGGCATGTGCGCCAAAAAGGCGTCTTACAGAAAGATGAGGAATAAGTAACATGAATGATAAATTCAGCAGGAAAGTCTTCTGCGACGGTATCCGTGACGGCTTCCCGATTGCTCTTGGATATTTCGCGGTATCTTTCTCTCTGGGAATTGCCGCAAGAGGTGCTGGTTTTAGCCCGATGCAGGGTTTTCTGGCAAGTCTGTTAAATAATGCTTCTGCCGGAGAATATGCGGCATTCACCCTGATTGCGGCACAGGCCTCTTATCTGGAGGTAGCGATCATCACACTGATCGCCAATGCCAGATATCTGCTCATGAGTTGCGCGCTGGCACAGAAGTTTTCCCCGGACACGCCCTTTTTCCACCGACTCATCATCGGATATGATGTCACAGACGAATTGTTTGGTATCACGATCGCCCGTCCGGGCATCCTGAACCCTTACTATACTTACGGAGCGATCCTGCTGGCCGCACCGGCATGGGCCGGCGGAACTGCCTGCGGCATCTTAGCCGGGAATGCACTGCCGCTTCGAGCCGTCAGTGCACTGAGTGTTGCCCTGTATGGCATGTTCTTAGCCATCATCATTCCGCCTGCCAGGAAAAGCAAGATCGTGGCAGCGCTGGTGGCAATCAGCTTTGCTTTAAGTTTTGCCTGCAATTACCTGCCCGGGATCTCTTCCATGTCGGAAGGTACCAGAACGATCCTGCTCACCGTCCTGATCTCCGGTGCCGCAGCGATTCTGTTCCCGGTAAAACAGGAAAATACCGAGCTCTCTGATGCGGAAGAATCAGACACAGAAAAAACAAATGTGCCGTCAGAAGTGTCCCATCTGAAGGCGGAACAGTCTACCGTTACAGAAACTATAAAAGCCAAGAAAGGAGACAACATCCATGAATAATTACATCTATATTGCCGTGATGGCAGCTGTCTCCTATGCGATCCGTGTCCTGCCCCTGACGCTGATCCGCAAACCCATTAAAAATCAGTTCATTCAATCCTTTTTGTACTACGTGCCCTATGTCACGCTGGCAGTCATGACCTTCCCTGCCATCATCCACGCCACCCAGACCCCCATCTCCGGACTGGTGGCACTTATCGCAGGAATCGTCGCCGCATGGCTCGGTGCCGGACTGTTCCCGGTATCTGTGATCTGCTGTGTGCTGGTGTTTGTGATTGAGTTGTTTTTGTAAGCAGCTTAGCCTGAACTTGACCCTATTCCCAACTTATTAGAAAAGCCATTGGTCATTGCACTTGAATTTGAATCCTCTGCAGTCACCATGGCTTTTTATTGGCCTCATTAATCCCACTATTAAGTATATCTCAAATTTTCTCACGGTTTAACGCTTTCCGGTTTGATTTCATAATTTTACAAGCACTATTAAATGCTGACTACTTTCGGATGCGCAATAAATTTCTGATTTTGTTGCGCATTTTCTGATCATATTTTTATCGCTATATCACGCTTATGTGATATAATATAGATGCGCAATCGGTTGTGCGATTATGTTTTACGGGAGGATTACTTATGCAACATTTTCACAAACAGCAATTTGGCATGCGTCTGCTGGCTCTGGGACTCAGTGCAGGACTTGTAATGGGGAGTCTTACGGGCTGCGGCAATCAGGGACAGAGCACCGGAAGCTCCGATACCTTTGCAACATCTACTGCTTGCGCTTCTGCCGGTGTAGGTATAACGAATATCACCACTTTTCCCTTGCCGGATGGTCCGGAGGAATCTAGCGTTTACGTAGAGCCGATTCCGGGCATTTCCGATGATTTTTACCGGGGCATGGACGCTTCCGCGGTACTTGCTCTGGAGAACAGCGGTGTGAAATACTATAACTTTGACGGGGAAGAACAGGATGTTTTTATGACACTGGCGCAGGCCGGCGTGAATGATATCCGCCTGCGCGTCTGGAATGATCCCTATGACGAGAACGGCAACGGTTACGGCGGTGGCAATAACGATGTTACAACTGCCATCACTTTGGGACAGCGCGCCACAAAATATGGCATGAAGGTCTGCATTGATTTTCATTACTCCGATTTCTGGGCAGATCCTAAGAAACAATTCGTTCCCAAGGCATGGGAAGGTATGGATATCGAAGAAAAGGCAGATGCACTCTATGCTTTCACTTCAGACAGCCTTACACAGATTCTGGATGCCGGTGTGGATGTAGGAATGGTGCAGATCGGCAATGAGATCAATAACGGCATGTCCGGTGAGACGGATCCGGCCAATGTACGGAAGCTTTTAGCCTCAGGGAGCAAAGCCGTCCGTGAGATTTCTTCTTCCTATGGAAAGGATATTCTTGTTGCGGTGCATTACACGAATATCGATGATATGAAAAAACTGGATACGCTGCTTACCGGGTTGCAGGTAAAAGAAATCGATTATGATATCGTTGGTCTCTCCTTCTATCCTTACTGGCACGGAAGCCTAGAAGATCTGAAGAACGCTATCACGCATATCCGTGATACTTATGGCAAAAAGGTGTATGTGGCGGAAACTGCTTATTGCTATACCTCGGAAGACGGCGATGGTGCATCCAACAGCGTGGAGGGCACCGATGACCTGGCGGAAGGCTATTCTGCCAGCGTACAGGGACAGGCCAATGAAGTCCGTGATGTCTGTGCGGCAGCGGTAGCAGCCGGTGCGGAAGGCGTCTTCTATTGGGAAGGTACCTGGATCCCGGTCGGTCCCGCAGATGCTGACAATTCCGCCCTTTGGGAAAAATACGGCAGCGGCTGGGCCAGCAGCTATGCATCCGGTTATGATCCGAAGGATGCCGGTCAGTACTACGGCGGATGTTCCTGGGACAATCAGGCAATGTTTGATTTTACCGGTCACCCCTTAGCTTCCCTGAATGTATTTAAATATCTGAAATATGGAGCCACCGCACCTCTGGCAATAGACACCGTTCCCGAAGTGACCGTATCCTGTAACATCGGTGCAGAACCGGAACTTCCGGATACCGTAAATGTCATTTATAATGATCGTTCCGTCAAACAGGTTCCCATCACCTGGAATACTGAGGATGTTGCAGCGATCGATACAGAAAACGGCGGAGATTTCACAGTGAACGGCATTACGGAGGACGGCACCTCTGTCACAGCTGCTGTTGTGGTGGAACGTGTTAATTATGTGCAGAATCCCAGTTTTGAAGATGCCGATACTTCCATGTGGACTGTTAACTATTTGGGAGACAATGATCCCACCGACTATCAGGTAAAAGCTGCGGATGCCCACAGCGGCGAAGTTGCTTTCCATTTCTGGTCCGGGGATTCCGATATGGAGTTCTCCATTGAACAGAGTTTCACAGACCTCGAACCGGGCACTTATGAATTGTCTGCATTTTCACAGGGCGGCGATATGTCTGCGGATGCTTCCATGGAATTATACGCCGTTGCAGACGGCAAGGAACTGACCGCTCCGTTTATGCTGACCACTTACGCTGACTGGCAGAATCCCACGATTTCCGAGATCAAAGTAACCGATGGCACGTTGACCATTGGGGTGCGATACAAATGTAATGTCAATAGTTGGGGAACGTTGGATGATGTGACGCTGAACAAAATTGCAGAGTAAATAGCAAGTTAGTGAAATAAATTTTTGCAAAGGGACGGACTCCCGGAACGGACAGAAT
>ERZ1034946.311-NODE-311-length-30063-cov-23.174553_pt1 | contig 30063 bp, 28 predicted proteins | sample MGYA00520591_ERZ1034946 | MGnify/ENA primary metagenome ERZ1034946 (study PRJEB33766, sample SAMN09781753) | gut metagenome | biome: gut microbiome | host: Homo sapiens | place: Madagascar | study: EMG produced TPA metagenomics assembly of the PRJNA485056 data...
TAAACCAGTAGACCCGGTTGCATATAAGAATAAGCTGACCGTAAACAGACGCCGGTACTTAGCGGGCGTACTTTGGCCGCTTATGTACCGTTGCGCTCTGTTTCCGAACAAAGTGTGCTAAAGCACACCGCGATGTCAGCGTTTCTTATATGCAATCGGGTCTACGGCGATTTGAGAAATACTATTTAACTAACTTTCAATTTAGTACTTCTTCCAACACGACGGCAGCATGATCACGAGCATGGGGAAGAGCTCCAGTCTGCCGGCGAGCATGTCGAACATCAATACGCACTTACTCAAAGGACTGAATAATGCAAAGTTCTGGGTGGGGCCGACCAGCTCCAGTCCGGGTCCGATATTGTTCAGGGTTGCCAGTACTGCAGTAAAGTTCGTGGTCAGATCGTATTCGTCCAGGCTGACGATCAGCAGAGAGACGAAGAGCACGATAAAATAAGCCGTCATATAGACATTGGTGGAGCGCAACGTCTCGTGAGAGAGGTTGTGCCCGTCCATTTTGATCTTTTTCACCATCCGGGGATGTATCATCATGGACAGTTCCTTGCGAATCGCCTTAAAAAGGATCAGCACACGGGAGACCTTCATACCGCCGCCGGTACTGCCGGCGCAGGCACCGATCATCATAAGTAACAGCAGGATCGTCTTCGATAATTGCGGCCACATGTTAAAGTCAGTGGTGGCAAATCCGGTGGTGGTAATGATTGTTCCCACCTGGAAGAAGGAGTGCCGCAGGGTCTCTCCCAATGTTGCATAGAGAGGACGAATATTCCAGGCAATCGTCAGAGCACTGACCAGAATGATCACGAAATACCAGCGGACTTCTTCGATAGAAAAGGCTTCCTTAAACTGTTTGCTCAACAGACAGAAATACACGGTGTAATTGACGCCACTTAAGATCATCAGAACGGTGACTGCATTCTGAATCAGAGGAGAGTAACTGCCGATGCTGCTGTTCTTGATGCCGAAACCGCCGGTGCCGACGCTGCCGAAGGTCGTGCACAGGGAATCAAATAACGGCATGCCGCACAGACACAGTACGATGACACCCAACACCGTGATCGCCATATACAGACCGTACAAAATCTTAGCGGTATCGCGGACTCTGGGAACCAGCTTACTTACAGAAGGTCCCGGGCTCTCCGCACGCATCAGGTTCATGGTGGATCCCCCCATCATCGGCAGTATCGCCATAATGAACACGAATACGCCCATACCGCCGATCCAGTGAGTGAAGCTGCGCCAGAACAGGCTGGCATAGCTGAGTGCTTCCACATCGGACAGGATACTGGAACCTGTGGTCGTAAAGCCGGAGATCGTCTCGAAGAGAGCATCAATATAAAAAGGGATCTCTCCTGTGAGGACGAAGGGAATCGCACCGAAAACAGACATGACAAACCATCCCAGTGCAACGGCGGTGAAGCCTTCCCTGACGTACAATTCTTTAAAACGTCCTGTGTGCCTGAAACTCAATAATTTTCCCAAAAGGAAACAGACAGCTGCAGTCACCAGATAGATCATTGCCACATGATATTCTCCGTAGATCATACCCACAATCCAGGGAAGCAGTAAGAATAAAGCTTCAAATTGTAAAATAAAACCAATAATAAAACACAAAATCGCAAAATTCATGATTCGATCCTTATACTTGATTACCCTTCTATAATCTCTTTGATATCATTCAGTCTGGCATGTGTCAGAACTACCACGACATAATCGCCTACATGAATCTCATCCTGACCACCGGGAATGATAGCCTGACCACCGCGGACGATAGAGCAGACCAGGATATTTTTACGGATATGCAGGCGGTTCAACGGTACGTTGGTGATTGCAGAATCCTCTTTGATATAGAATTCCAGCGCCTCTGCGTGGCCATCCTCCAGCTTATACAGGTTTTCCACGTTACTGTTCAGAGATTCGTTCATGGATCTCGCGTATTTGATGATAATATCCGCAGTCAGCAGACGGGGATAGGAGATGGTATCCAGCTTGATGTCACTTAAGACTCCGCTGAAATTGATCCGGTTGATCTTGGTGACTACTTTGGCATGGGAAGCACGCTTCGCATACAGGGAGAGCAGAATGTTTTCTTCATCCAGTCCGGTCAGAGCTGCGAAAGCATCTACTTTTTCCAGACCCTCCTGGATCAGGATACGTTCGTCCGTACCGTCACCGCAGATGATGGAAGCCTTAGGCAGCAATTCGCTTAAATGTTCACATCTGGCAGGATCAAAGTCGATGATCTTGGTATGGATGCCGACTTCCAGAAGCCTTCTTGCCAGATAGTAGGCAATGGTGCCGCCGCCGACGATCATGGCAGTATGCGCTCTGCCGGCACTGATACCGATTTTTTTGAAGAAATCGTTGGCCTTGGGCGGTGTGGAGACAATCGCTACGACATCGCCTTCCTGAAATACGAAATCACCACGGGGGATCAGTACCTGATCGCCACGGGTAACCATACATACCAGCACGTCACATTTTAAGGTGGTACGAATGTGAATCAGTTCATAGTTATTTAAGAGACAATCATGCGTTACGCGAAAATGCAGCAGCTCGATCCGGCCCTTGGAGAAAGTGTCGATCTTAACAGCGGAAGGGAACTGGAAAATACGTGCAATTTCCGCAGCACTGGATAATTCCGGATTGATGATCATGGCAAGTCCCAGCTCTTCCCGCAGGAACGCAATCTCATTATTGTAGATCGGATTGCGGACACGGGCGATGGTCTTACAATGTCCGGCTTTTTTGGCAATGACGCAGCACAGAAGATTCTGCTCATCGGAACCGGTCACGGCGATCAACAGATCCGCATGATCAATGCCGGCCTCGGAAAGCGTCTGGAAACTGACACCGTTGCCGACGATGCCCATGGCATCCAGATCATCCGTAATGGAATTTACTTTATCTTCATTCGTATCAATCACGGTGATGTTGTGATTTTCACCGCCCAATTGCTCTACCAGGGTGTAGCCTACTTTGCCGCAGCCCACAATAATAATGTTCATAAGATTCCTCATTTCTGAGCGACTCTGTCGCGAAGAGGCGAAGTGAAATTCGCGTAGGCGATTTCACTTCTGCCATAAAAGCTATTTGCTTTCGCTCAGAAGCAAATAGCCGTGTGAAAAAATATGCTATCGAGCATATTTTTCACACTGTTCCTCCGAAATAATGATATTCGCAAATGACATTTAAAGCCTATTATATCATAGGTTTCTAAAAAAGAGAAGAACCGATGGAATATCCTGTCTGCGCAGACATATATTGTAATGATTCAAGGACATAAAGTATTTCCTATCAGTATCTGTAGGGTTTGCTTGCCATATGTGAATGCAAAAAATAAGCTGATATTGGGATATTTGCTTGCAAAAAACATAGAAGGAACATTTTGGCGTAAAAAACATATGTTTCAGAAAGATGGAAACGATACGCGCGAGAGGAGGAAAAATTTGGACAGCCTGCTTCATATCTTTCCGCAAAAAAGGAGAGTGTTTTGGACGGAAACTGCCGGAAAATCGGACAGACTATGCGAGATTCGTATGCGTGTAGATCGACCTTTCCAGGTGGAAACGTTAGACGGTGAATATTTTTTAAATCCTACCGGGCACTGGCAGGAGACTCCTTACGGTGCAGCTATGGTAACGGAAGCACAGATCAGAGAGTTCCTCGCGTATCAGTGTCAGGATTCTGCCTATGCGTATGCGGACGAGATCCGGCAGGGGTATCTGACAGTGCAGGGCGGACACCGCATCGGTTTGTGCGGACAGGCCGTTCTGGAAAATGAGAGCCATCTGCGGACATTGAAAAATATCACCTTTGTCAACATTCGTATCGCACACGAGATCAGAGGAGCGGCAGATCCGCTATTGCCAAGGCTGTACCATGCAGGGAGATTCTGCAATACACTGATCATCTCTCCGCCGGGATTTGGCAAGACGACACTTTTGCGGGATCTGATCAGGCAGCTGTCGGATGGCAATCCGTACGGAATGGGACTGCGGGTCGGCGTGGTGGATGAACGTTCCGAACTGGCGGGAAGCTACAGAGGACGTCCACAGATGGATCTCGGGATGCGGACGGATGTCCTGGATGCCTGCCCGAAAGCGCTGGGGATGCTGTTACTGTTGCGCTCTATGTCTCCGCAGGTGATCGCGGTGGACGAACTGGGGGACGAGCAGGATCTTGGAGCACTACATAAAGCAGCCGTCTGCGGCTGCGGTCTGCTGGCTACCGTGCATGGAGAGGACGAAGCGGATGCAGCCAGGAGACTGGGAGAGAAGAATTTAAGAGAAATGTTTGAAAAAATTGTGATTCTGAAAGGAAGGGGACGGATGGAATGCAAGTGCTTGGAGGGATGATGATCGTCTGCGGATGTCTGGGTCTGGGCATCTGGTATCGACAGCAATTCCTGGGACGGCTGCACCGAATCCGGGAACTCATCGGTATCCTTGAACAATGGAGCAGCGAAGTGAGATACAACAGATCTACGCTTCCGGAGTGCTGTCTGCGGATCGGAAACTGCAGGGAAGACCGTCTGGGACGGATCTGCAAAGAAGTATATGAAGAATACATAACATCGGAAGGCAGTGGTTTTTTAGAGGTGGCAGAGGAGAGCTTTCGGAAAAAAATGAATACACTGCCGTTAAAAAAGGAAGATATTGACAGATTCTTGCTTTTCACGGGACGGGAAGGCTATGCGGATGAAACGATGCAGATTCGGGCAATCGAACTGGCAAAGCAGGAATTGGAGAGAACAGCGGAAATGCAGCAACGGGAAATCTCACAGAAATGCAGATTATCTGTGGGTCTGGGTGCCATGAGCGGACTGCTTATAGTGATACTTTTAATTTGACGCAACTATTTAGAGTTATAAAATTTTCGAAAAAAAGTATTTGTAAGAACATTCTGCAATCGGTTTCAGGCACCGAATAGTGATAGTTTGGCAATGGCATGAAAAGAAGGAGTGCAGACCTGAGGTACTTCATGAAAACAAAAAGATAGAAGCAAAAAGGATGGGGAACGATGGGAATTGGACTAATCTTTAAAATAGCGGCAGTGGGAATCCTGGTGACCATACTCAGTCAGATCCTGAAGCACAGTGGCAGGGAAGAACATGCTTTTCTCATAAGTCTGGCCGGACTGATCCTGGTCCTTGGGTGGATCGTTCCGTATATCTATGATTTGTTCGATACTGTGCAGACGTTGTTTTCATTTTAGGAGGAAAGATGGCTGAGATCATTAAGATTGCGATGCTTGGAATCGCCGGTGTATTGTTTGCCATTCAATTCAGACAGCAGAGACCGGAATATGCGATGCTGATCGGATTTGCTTTAAGTGTCCTTGTTTTTTCTTATGTGTTGGGACTCGCCGGAAAAGTGTTGGAGGAATTCCGCGGATTACAGCAGTACCTCGGAGATTCCGCCGGGTATCTGGGGATTCTTATGAAAGTCGTAGGGATTACATATTTGTGTGAATTCAGTGCCGGTATCTGCAAAGACGCCGGATTCGCAGCAGTGTCGGATCAGATCGAAATTTTAGGAAAATTATCGGTGCTGTTTGCCGGACTGCCGATTTTGCTGTCGGTGATCCGTCAGATTTACAGCATCATGTAGGAGCGCGTATGCAGACAGAGGTGATGTGGCAGGAATACGGGATGGAAGAACTGGAGAAAGGAATGCAGCAGTTATTCCCCACATTCCATATTTCGGTATCTGAAATTTGGGGACAAATCCTGCGGGGGGATATTCTGGGGGCGGCAAGCGGCTTGCTCCTTGAAGTTTTGCGAGAGATGACAACATCCGCCGTGGGGTTTAAAAATATATTGGTCTGGTTGATCGTATTGGGGATTCTGTCGGCACTTCTGATTCATTTTGTGGAAGTATTTGATAAACATCAGATTGCCGATCTGAGTTTTTACTTTATCTATTTGCTGATCGGTATGATCTTATTGCAATGTTTTTCCGGGGTGCTGGGAACGGCCAGAGATACGGTAGAGAATATCGTCGTTTTTGTAAAAATGATGGTGCCGACTTTTCTTTTGGCAGTAGGGGTGGCGAACGGCCCGGTTACGGTGAGTGCCGGATATCAATTGTTACTGCTGCTCATCTACGGTACGGAAAAGGTGCTTTTGGGAGTGGTGCTGCCATTGATCTACAGTTACTGTCTGCTGACCATGATCAACGGGATCTGGGTGGAAGAGAAGCTGGCGCTATTGACGGAACTGTTGGAAAAGGTGATTGGCTGGATACTGAAAGCTTCCCTGTGGGTGGTTACAGGCATCGGATTTTTTCAATCTCTGATCACTCCGGTACTGGATTCGGTGAAAACATCTGCGGTGGAAAAAGCACTTTCCGCGCTGCCGGGGATCGGAAATGCAGCGGACGGTATTCTGGAACTGGCAGTAGGGTCAGCCGTGGTGATCCGTAACAGTATTGGCGTATTGCTTTTATTATTGCTGCTTGCAGGATGTGCCGTGCCCCTGTTAGAAATTTTGTTTACCGCGATTTTGATGAAAGGCGCGGCAGCGTTTTTGGGAATCGTCAGTGATAAGCGGGTGACAAATTGCACGGATCACATGGGAAATGCCGGAATGTTATTATTTCGTACAGTGGGGACGGCGATGCTGTTATTTTTGATCACACTGGCACTACTGGCGATCGGAAGCAGGGGGAGGTGAGAAAATGCAGTGGATGTATCATGTGATCGGGCAGGCAGGAATCTTTTTGATCTGCGCACAGACACTTGTGCACTTTCGCCCCAAAGAATCCTATGAGAAATATCTGAAGCTTCTGCTGTCGGTGATGCTGTTGCTGCAATTGTTACAGCCGGTACTGACTTTTTTGGGAAGTGATGGCGGACAGAATGTGACCAAAGAGACGATAGAATTTTCCACAGAACTGCAAACCGTACTGGAACAGGCTTCAAAACAGGCAGAAGGGTCGGAAGAGAGGATACAGGATGCGGCGGACGGATTGACAGAAAATGCAGAAGAACTGCAGAAAACGGAGGAGACTTTGGAGGGGAGCGGTGAAGCCGTTACGGAAAGTGGTGAAGACATGGGAACTTCGGAAACGGAGAAGATTCAGATAGAGATTGCGCCGATAGAACTGGAATAAGTTTTGCTGCTCTGCATATGTGATATATATGAAAAACACAAGTATCATTCATGAAAAGAAGTCCGGTAAAGAAATGAGTAAATATAAGGGTAATTCTAAGAAAAGAAGATGAAGGAAGCATGGAGAAGATGTAAAATGGGTGATTTTCTGAACAGGATAATGAGGGGAAGGAAAGATGGCGAAGAAGCTCCCAAATGGTTTAGCAGGGACAACCTGTTGATTTTGGTCTTGCTTGGAGTGCTGCTATTTGTGATTGCGTTACCTGTAAAAAAAGAGGAGGGTGTCTCTCCAACGATAATAGGAACAGAAAATGCGAGTACCACCACTGACATCTTGGAGTCGGAGACGGGTAAGGAGCCGTCAGTCTCAGCCGCGGCGCAGGCATCCGGGCTGGACGATACGCGGGATTATGCGCTGTATCTTGAAACTAAACTGAAAAAGATGTTGGAAGCGGTGCAGGGACTGGAAGATGTCGAGGTCATGATCACACTGGAATCTTCGGAAGAAAAAGTGGTGGAAAAAGACCTGACCGCGGAACGGTCCAACACGGAAGAGCAGGATTCCGAGGGAGGAAGCAGATCAGTGAACACTTCCAACACAGAATATCAGACCATCTACCGGGATAACACACAGGGGGATCCTTTTGTGGTGAAAACGATCTGCCCTAAGGTGGAAGGGGTACTGGTGGTGGCTAAGGGTGCCGGAAACGGAAATATGTCCGGTGAGATCACACAGATCGTGCAGGCTTTGTTTGGTGTGGAAGCCCACAGAATTAAGGTATTGGAAAAATAGATGCCGGGAAACATATCGCGAAGAAGAGGTACATACAATAGAGTATAAAATCAAGAAGGCAGATACAGGCCTTTGGAAAAGGGGAACGCAGTGAAAAACTTAATTAAGAAAAATCAGCTTATGATTACCGCACTTGCCATTATGATAGCCATTGCAGGTTATCTGCAGTTTGCGGGGACCAACCTGGAAAAGGAGTATCTGGCATCGGAGGATACGGAAGATTTAAGTGCGGTAGATTCAGCGGATGTTGTTACAGACATTGTTACAGATATGGAAAGTCTGGACTCTGACGTGGATATTGTAATGGAAGATTATCTGGATGAGGATATGCAGGTGGCGGAAGCTACCCCGGATGAGGGAGAGATACCGGGAGAAGCGGTGCTGACCGGAACGGACGGTGTGGAAGTATTGTCCGCCGCAAGGTTATCCAAAGAGCAGACCAGAGCCCGTAATAAGGAAACGTTGTTAGAAATCATCAACAGTGCGGAGCTTAGTGATGCGCAGAAGCAGGAAGCAGTGGACAGTATGGTACGCATGACGGATGTCGCTGAAAAAGAAGCTGCCGCAGAAGTGCTGCTGCAGGCAAAAGGCTTCAGCGAAGCTGTGGTCAGCATCAACGGGGATGCTGTGGATGTGGTGGTCAATGCCACGGAACTGACCGATGTACAACGCGCCCAGATCGAGGATATCGTAAAAAGAAAGACGGATATTGCGGCGGAAAATATCGTGATCAGCACCATTGCACAGTGATATTTTTATATACATAGGGAAAAAATTATGTTATGATACCTAGGGTTGAGAAGCGATGATGCGACGTAACTCTGCTTACGGGAGCATTCAGAGACTCGAACTCCATACACATGAGCAGACAGCCATTTCCGTAGGAAACGCGGATTGTGCATGTGACCGGATCGTGGAAGTATGAAGCATGGAGCCGTCCGGGCGGTATCATAACAAATCTAAAGAAGCAGACAATGCGGATAAGGATAAATAAAATATGAAAAGAGTTTTCTTAATTGTATTAGATAGTTTCGGTATCGGCGAAATGCCGGATGCCGCAGCATACGGTGATTTCCATGTAAATACGCTTGGCAGCGTATCGAAAAGTCCGTATTTTCAAATGAAACACATGAGAGACCTGGGATTGTTCCAGATCGACGGTGTGGAGGTCGGAGAGAAAACGGAACACCCCACGGCGGCGTATGCCCGTATGACGGAACGTTCCAGAGGGAAAGACACGACGATCGGACACTGGGAGATCGCAGGCATCTATTCGCCCAATCCCCTGCCGACTTACCCGAACGGTTTCCCTGAGGAGGTGCTGGAGGAGTTTCGGATCCGCACCGGCAGAGACATCCTGTGCAATAAACCGTACTCCGGCACACAGGTCATTGCCGATTACGGGGACGAGCATGTACGTACCGGCAAGCTCATCGTATATACGTCTGCGGACAGTGTGTTCCAGATCGCGGCCCATGAAGATGTGGTTCCTGTGGAGCAGCTATATGATTATTGCCGTATTGCAAGACAGATTTTACAGGGAGAGCATGGCGTGGGACGTGTCATTGCCAGACCGTTTACCGGAGAGAGCGGACATTATACCCGTACTGCGAGGAGACATGATTTTTCCCTGCTGCCGCCTGCAGTGACCATGCTTGACCAGCTGAAAGCAGCCGGAAAAGACGTGATCGCAGTGGGTAAGATCCAGGATATTTTCGTAGGTAAAGGAATCACGGAGCATGTGTATACCTCCGGGAATGCGGAAGGCCTCGAGAGGACGTTTGAATATCTGGACAAGGAGTTTGAAGGACTGTGCTTTATCAATCTGGTAGATTACGATATGCTCTACGGTCACAGAAGAGATGTGGACGGTTATGCAAAAGCACTGGCTTATTTTGATGAAAAACTTCCTGAGATTCAGGCACATATGAAGCCGGAGGATATCCTGATGATTACGGCGGATCACGGCTGTGACCCGGCTTACACGAAAACGACGGATCATACGAGAGAATATACGCCGTTTCTTATGTACGGAACCCCTGTGACACCGGGCAACCGCGGAACGCGGCCGACCTTTTCCGATATCGGTGCAACCGTACTGGATTATTTCGGAATCACACCGGAGTTTGAAGGAAGTTCTGTGCTTGCGGCAGATCCGTCATAAAGAAGAGGTTTCCCGGACAGGATCTGGAAAACAGGATTGGAAGTAGAAGAAATAGATATTTGATATATTTGGAGGACTATTGTAGTGAGTAATAATTATACAGAAGAGATTAACCGTCGTCGGACGTTTGCCATCATTTCCCACCCGGATGCCGGTAAGACGACCCTGACAGAGAAATTCCTGCTCTACGGAGGAGCGATCAATCTGGCCGGAAGCGTTAAGGGAAAAGCAACCGCAAGACATGCCGTATCCGACTGGATGCAGATTGAGAAGGACAGAGGTATCTCTGTTACCTCTTCCGTGCTGCAGTTCGAGTATGACGGTTATTGTATCAATATTCTGGATACACCGGGGCATCAGGACTTCTCAGAGGATACTTACCGTACTCTGATGGCGGCGGATTCCGCGGTCATGGTCATTGATGCATCCAAGGGTGTCGAGGCACAGACGAGAAAACTGTTCAAAGTCTGTGTGATGCGTAAGATTCCTATTTTTACATTCATTAATAAAATGGACCGTGAGGCAAGAGATACGTTTGAACTTCTGGACGATATCGAAAAAGAACTTGGCATTGCCACCTGTCCTGTGAACTGGCCGATCGGTTCCGGTAAGGAATTCCAGGGTGTGTATGATCGCGAGAAAAAGTGCGTAATCGCTTATTCCGATACCGAGAAGGGAACCAAAGAGGGAACTTCCACAGAGATTCCCATTCAGGATGAAGCACATCTGAAGGAATTGATCGGAGAGGATGCTGCGGACAAGCTGCTTGGTGAGATTGAACTGCTGGACGGTGCCAGCGCAGAATTTGACTTAGATGAGGTGCAGAAAGGAAATCTGACACCTGTCTGCTTCGGATCCGCACTGACGAACTTTGGTGTAGAGATTTTCCTGAAGCATTTCCTGAAGATGACCACCACACCGCTGCCCAGAAAAGCGGATATCGGCATGATCGATCCGGTGGAACATGAATTCAGTGCTTTTGTATTCAAGATTCAGGCAAATATGAATAAAGCGCACAGAGATCGTATCGCATTTATGCGTATCTGTTCCGGCAAATTCGATGCCAATATGGAAGTGCGTCATGTACAGGGCAATAAAGTCATGCGCCTGTCACAGCCGCAGCAGATCATGGCGGACGAACGTAAGATTTTGAACGAGGCGTATGCGGGAGATATTATCGGTGTGTTCGATCCCGGTATTTTCTCTATCGGCGATACCTTATGCATGCCGAAGGAAAAGTTCCAGTATGAGGGAATCCCCACGTTTGCTCCGGAGCATTTCGCAAGAGTGCACCAGGTGGATACGATGAAGAGAAAGCAGTTCGTCAAAGGTGTGGAGCAGATCGCACAGGAAGGTGCCATTCAGATTTTCCAGGAGTTCAATACCGGTCTGGAAGAGATCATTGTCGGTGTAGTCGGTGTGCTGCAGTTTGACGTGCTGAAATACCGCCTGGAGAATGAGTATAACGTAGAGATCCGACTGGAGAATCTGCCTTACGAGCATATCAGATGGATCGAAAACAAAGACGAGATCGATCTGGCCAAGCTTACAGGAACTTCAGACATGAAGAAGGTAAAAGATATGAAGGGAAATCCGTTGTTATTATTTGTGAATTCCTGGAGTATCGGCATGACACTGGACCGTAATAAGGGACTGGTGCTGACGGAGTTTGGACGCAACTAGCTGGAAAGGTATTGTAAATTCAGGGGGGATAGAATGCGGAATATTAGAAAAATCAGTACCGGAATTCTAATGCTGTTACTTCTGACGGGATGTTCCTCACAGGAACTTCTATCAGAGGTACCCCAGACAATCGCAATACCGGAGGTAATACAGGAGCAGATAACGTCACCTGACGATGCACCTGCAACTTCGGAAAACGACAATACAGAGAGCTTTTCCCTCCTGGAAGAGGGAGGCTCTCGTTTTGCATACGAAAGTCTGGATGCGCAGGAGCAGATCTGGTATGGGGAAATTGCGCAGGCACTGGGAGAGATGGCTGATACGGTAAAGCTCTCCGAGGAGCCGCTTGCGCAGGGACTGGATGAGCAGGATATTGATAAGATCTTCCAGTGTGTGATGGTGGATCATCCGGAGATCTTTTATACGACCGGATATACGTATACGAAATACACCAGAGGGGAGCAGACAATCGGTATTGATTTTGCCGGCAACTACGAGATAACGAAGGAAGAAGCCGCAGAGCGGGCAGAAGCAATTCGCACAGTGGCAGAGCAGTGGCTGGCAGAGATCCCCACAGAGCTTTCAGCGTATGAAAAGGTAAAAGCGGTTTACGAGAAAATCATATTTTCTACGGAATATGATCTGAATGCGGCAGATAATCAGAATATTGCTTCGGTATTTTTGGGAGGGGCATCTGTCTGTCAGGGATATGCCAAAGCAACACAGTATCTGCTGAACCACCTGGGAGTTCTGTGTACCCTGGTCCAGGGAACGGTGGACACGGGAGAGGCACATGCATGGAATCTCGTGCAGGTGGACGGTGATTACTACTATGTGGATACCACCTGGGGAGATGCCTCGTATCGCATGGAAGACGGCAGTCAAGGCAGCAATCTGTCGGAGATCAACTACGATTATCTGTGTGTTACCACACAGGATCTGCTCCGCACGCACCGGATCGAAGGTGTGGTGCCTATGCCGGAATGCACGGCGACAGCGGCAAACTATTATGTGCAGGAAGGAACCTATGTTACGACTTATGATCCGGAACAATTACAGCAGATCTTCGACAGGACGCAGGAAAACGGACGGGTAGACGTTACTTTGAAATGTGCGGATGAGACCTGCTATGAGGAAATCAGCCATGCGCTGATTGAGGAACAGGAGATTTTTTCTTATTTACAGGGAGAGCATAGTACCATCACTTATGCACAGAACCGGAAACAATTATCCTTGACTTTTTGGGTGACAAATTCGTAAGAGTTTGATATACTGTATCTATTCAGGAAGTATCCGGGAACAACTTCATTGTCGCCAAAGGGCAGGCAAAGTGTTGCAAAACGGATATAGAAATGGTCAGGAAGTATGATTTTACAGGAGGATCTTATAGCATGGAAAAAGAAATAGATAAAAAGAATCTGGTATTAAAAGAAGATGAGAGTATCGGAACCGTACAGATCGCCGATGATGTTGTGGCAATGATCGCCTCTTTGGCCGCTACCGAAGTGGAAGGTGTCAGCGCAATGGCAGGCAATATTACCAACGAACTCATGAGCAAAGTGGGTGTCAAGAGCCTGACTAAGGGTGTGAAGGTAGAAGTATCTGAGAAGAATGTGAAGGTAGATCTGGCAGTGACCATGGAGTACGGATACAATATTCCCGCTACCTGTCAGGCAGTGCAGCAGAAGGTGAAAAATGCGGTCGAGAATATGACCGGCCTGACCTGCTCGGATGTAAATATCCGCATTGCCGGTGTAAATATGAAGAAGGATAAATAAGAGGAAATACAGGAAGATATTATGGGAAGACACGAGCAGAGAGAACAGGTTTTCAAACTTATATACCGTGTGGAGTTTCATACGCAGGAAGATATGCCCGAGCAGTTAGCACTGTATCGGGAGAACAATGAGGAAGTTCCTTCCTGGAAGGATGCAGATGCCATTGCGGAGCGCTTCCAAAAGATCAGTGAGAAGATCCCGGAACTGGACAGGCTGATCAATGAGAATACAGAAGGCTGGGATACCACCCGTATGGGTAAGGTAGAGCTTGCTGTATTGCGCCTGGGTGCTTACGAACTTCGTTATGATGACGATATTCCCGATGGTGTTGCCATTAATGAGGCGGTGGAAATCGCGAAAAAGTATGGTCAGGAGAGCTCCGGCGGATTTGTCAACGCGATCCTTGCCAAGATTATGAAGGCCGGTGAATAGCATACAGAATGTAATCAGTGTACGACAACTGAATACTTATATCAAAAATATGTTCACGCAGGATTACTTTTTACAGGCGGTGTCTGTAAAAGGTGAGGTAAGCAACTGTAAATACCATACCTCTGGACATATTTATTTTACGTTAAAGGATTCTTCCAGTACCCTGAACTGCATTATGTTTGCAGGAGACCGTGCGAGACTGGCATTCAGACTGCAGGAGGGACAGCAGGTAATCGTCAAGGGTTCCGTAAGTGTGTATGAACGGGACGGCAAATATCAGCTTTATGTCAAAGAAGTGACACTGGATGGTGCCGGAGCGCTTTACGAAAAATATGAACAGTTAAAGAGAGAACTTGCGGAAGAAGGAATGTTTGCACCGGAATACAAGCAGCCTGTTCCGAAATATATTCATACGCTGGGTGTAGTGACGGCAGATACCGGTGCAGCGGTGCGTGATATCATACAGATCGCCTCCAGACGCAACCCTTATGTACAGATCATTCTGTATCCTGCCCTGGTGCAGGGAGCTTCGGCGGCACCCTCGATCGTAAAGGGTATCCGTGCACTGGAGAGACAGGGTGTGGATGTCATGATTGTAGGACGCGGCGGTGGATCCATCGAGGATCTGTGGGCGTTTAATGAGAGAATGGTGGCACAGGCGGTCTTTGACTGTACGGTTCCCGTGATCTCGGCGGTAGGACATGAAACAGATACCACAATCATTGATTATGTGGCGGATCTGCGGGCACCGACTCCTTCCGCGGCAGCAGAACTGGCAGTGCAGAAAGTCAGTGATATCGAGGCAGAGATTCTGGACAGGCAGGAACGACTGTACGGACAAATGGACAGCATCCTCAGAAGGAAAAGGCAGCAGGCAGAGCAGCTGAAGATGCGGCTGGGATATCTGAGTCCTGCCAGCCGGATCAGAGAGAAGAGAACCTACAGTGTACAACTGGAAGAACGACTGCAAAGCCGGATGCAGAATGTACTGCGAGATCGCAGACATACCCTGGCACTCTATATCGAACGAATGAAAGCAGTCTCTCCTTTGGAAAAGTTAAACAGCGGCTTTTCTTATGTGGAGGATATTGCAGGGAAAAATATCCGGTCAGTGACACAGATTGAGACAGGGGAGCAATTACGGATCCGTGTAAGTGACGGTGTGATTACTACCCGGGTGGAACAGATACTTAGTGATGAAGATAATGAGTGATTCTGTGTTGCTTTGACACACCGGTGACGGAGGACTATATTTTGGCAGGAAAGACGAAAAAGACAGAAGAACAGCAGGAAATGCGCAGCCTGGAAGATAATTTTTCCGTGCTGGAAGAATTGATAGAACAGCTGGAAGCAGAGGATATCTCTCTGGAAGAGGCTTTTACGGCATATAGCCGGGGCATGCAGGTATTGAAGCAGTGTAACGAGCAGATCGATCGTGTGGAGAAGCAGGTCATGAAGCTGAACGAAGAGGGAGACCTGGAGCCTTTGGATCCACAGTAATTCATCTGTATCATCAAAAGGGAAGGATTCCTATGATGCGACGGCAAATGTCTGCGAAATGGAGAATCACCCTGCGGAATGGAGATTAACATGGAAGAGACAAGATTCAGACAGGAATTACAGAAGAAAACCGCAAGTATAGAAGCACTCTTGAAAGAATATCTTCCGGCGGAGGAAGGATATCAGAAGACCGTGATCGAAGCCATGAACTATAGCCTTATGGCAGGCGGAAAACGGTTACGTCCCATGCTGATGCAGGAGACGTACCGGATGTTCGGTGGGGACGGTAACATGGTAGAGCCTTTTATGGCGGCAATCGAGATGATACATACCTACTCGCTGGTACATGATGATCTTCCGGCAATGGATAATGATGAATACCGCAGAGGACGTAAGACTACCTGGTCTGTGTACGGAGACGGTATGGGAGTGCTGGCAGGCGACGGACTGTTGAATTATGCGTTTGAGACAGCATTTCGTGCATTCCCGGCATGTGCGGTGGGAGCACCTGTGGATCCTGAGTTCCCCAGGGTAGCCACGGCACTGAAGGTTCTGGCAGGGAAGGCCGGTATCTATGGCATGATCGGTGGGCAGACGGCCGATATCGAAGCGGAAGAGCAGACGAGCTCCCTGACGACGGAACAGATTTTATTTATCCATGCGAACAAGACGGCAGCCTTGATCCAGGCTTCTATGATGATCGGTGCGATTCTGGCGGGAGCGACGGATGAGGAGATCGCGGCGGTGGAATTATGCGCTTATAATGTAGGCATTGCCTTTCAGATCCAGGATGATATTCTCGATGTGATCGGAGACAGTAAAGAACTCGGAAAAGCCACGGGCAGCGATGCACAGAATCATAAACAGACCTATGTGACATTACACGGACTGGAAGAATCCGGCAGAGAAGTGGAACGGCTGACCGGCGAAGCGGTTGCTGTTCTGGACAGTTTTACCGGCGAACATGAATTTTTGAAAGAACTCTTACTTCATCTGGTTCATAGAACGAAATAGCAGAGGAAAAGCGAATGTTACTGGATAAAATCGAAAAAGCAAATGATATCAAAAAAATAGAGAAATCAGATTACGGAGAACTGGCGGAGGAGATCCGGCAGTTCCTGATTCAGAAGATCAGTATCACCGGAGGGCATTTGGGATCGAATCTGGGAGCTGTGGAACTTACCATGGCACTTCATCTTGCGTTAAATCTTCCGGAGGATAAGATTATCTGGGATGTAGGTCATCAGTCTTATACCCACAAAATATTAACGGGCCGCAAAGACGGTTTCGATGTCTTACGCCAGTTTCATGGCATGAGTGGGTTCCCCAAGAGAAAAGAAAGCAATTACGATGCGTTTGATACGGGACACAGCTCTACTTCTATTTCGGCAGGACTGGGACTGGTAAAGGCAAGAGATTTACGTGGGGAAAAGACGACAATCGTATCAGTGATCGGAGACGGCTCCCTCACCGGCGGCATGGCGTATGAAGCGTTGAACAATGCTGCAAAGCTGGAGACGAATTTTATCATCATTTTGAATGATAATAACATGTCCATCTCGGAAAATGTGGGCGGTGTATCAAAATACCTGAACAATATCCGTACTGCGACCGGGTATCTTGATCTGAAGGAAGGTATTTACAATGCCCTGAAGAGTAAGCCGGGTGGGGACGGGATCGTCAATCGGATCCGCCGTGCGAAGAGCAGCTTCAAGCAGCTGGTGATTCCCGGCATGTTTTTCGAAGACATGGGGGTTACCTATCTGGGACCCGTAGACGGACACGATATTGAAGGACTGATCAAAGTCATTGAAGAAGCAAAGCGTGTGAAAGGTGCGGTGCTGATCCATGTGCTGACCCAGAAGGGCAAAGGATACGGTCCCGCAGAGAAGCACCCTGCCAGATTCCATGGCGCCGAGCCTTTTGATATCGAGACGGGCATCCCGTCACATCCCCGTACGGTGGCCAATTATACCGATGTATTTTCTACAGTGATGTGCAAGCTGGGGCAGCGGGATGAACGTGTGGTAGCGATCACAGCGGCCATGCCGGACGGTACCGGATTAAAACGTTTCCGGAATATGTATCCCGACCGGTTTTTCGATGTGGGAATCGCAGAGGAACACGCGGTAACGTTTGCGGCAGGACTGGCAGCCGGAGGCATGAAACCTATCGTAGCGGTGTACTCTTCGTTTTTACAGCGAGGATACGATCAGATCCTGCATGATGTATGTATCCAGAATCTGCCGGTGGTATTCGCCATAGACCGTGCCGGACTGGTAGGCAGTGACGGTGAGACCCATCAGGGGATTTTTGACTATACCTATTTGTCCGGGATTCCCAATATGCATATCTGTGCACCGAAAAATAAATGGGAGCTTTCAGATATGATGAAATTCGCCGTTGCGCTGGAGGCACCGATTGCGGTGCGTTACCCCAGAGGAACGGCTTATGCCGGACTTTCCGAATACCGTGCACCGATCGAACTGGGGAAAGCAGAGTGGATAAACAGAGAGGGCGGTATTGCCCTGTTTGCTGTGGGAAGTATGGTGAAAACCGCGGAAGAGGTACGGAGACTGCTGCATGAGAAAGGCTGTAAGGCAAGCATTATCAATGCCAGATTTATCAAGCCGATTGATGAAGAAGCAGTGCTTTCGGCGTGCGAAGACCATGACATGATCGTGACCATGGAGGAAAATGTCTTAAGCGGCGGTTTTGGCGAAAAAGTGCTGACCTGCTTAAATGATCATGATAAGCACATCAAATGTGTCATGACGGGGATTCCGGATGCGTATGTGGAACACGGTAATGTAGAACTTTTGAAAAAAGAGATCGGACTGGATGCGGAGAGCATTACGGAGAAGATCCTGGAGAAATATAAGTAGGAGATCGCGATGAAAGAACGACTGGATGTGATCCTGGTAGAACAGGGATATGCGCCTTCCAGAGAAAAGGCAAAAGCCATCATTATGTCCGGCAATGTCTATGTCAACGGACAGAAGGAAGACAAGGCCGGCACCGGATTTGATGTCAGCAAGATCAAACTGGAAGTCAGAAATCATACCATGAAATATGTCAGCCGTGGGGGACTGAAGCTGGAAAAAGCAATGGAACAGTGGGGATTTCTGCTGGACGGAATGATCTGCATGGATATCGGAGCGTCTACCGGCGGTTTCACCGACTGTATGCTGCAAAACGGAGCAACAAAGGTCTATTCCGTAGATGTGGGGCAGGGACAGCTTGCCTGGAAACTTAGGAATGATGAACGTGTGGTGTGCATGGAACAGACCAATTTCCGTTATGTGACCCCGGAAGATATTCCGGATGCTTTGGATTTTGCAAGTGTGGATGTGTCCTTTATTTCCCTGACGAAGATACTGATCCCGGCGAGAAATCTCTTAAAGAGCGGTGGGCAGATGGTATGTCTCATCAAACCGCAGTTTGAGGCCGGCAGAGGAAAGGTCGGGAAAAACGGTGTCGTCAGGGAACCGCAGATCCATGAGGAAGTGATCCGTAAGATCATAGATTATGCGGACAGCATCGGATTCGAAGTGCTGCATCTGGAATATTCGCCGATCAAAGGACCGGAAGGAAATATTGAATATCTGCTTCACATCCGGAAACCGGACGGCATTCCGGAAGAAAAGCTGGCACTTACAGAACATGAGGCAGAGAGCAATCTGCAGACGATCGTGGAGGAAAAGACCGGAATTTCTTATACGCCGGAGTGGGATGTCCTGATCAAAGGAATCGTGGATCATTCGCATATGCTGTAGGAGAATAAGGAGCACAGAAAATCATGAAACATTTTCTGATCTATACGAATAAACATAAGGATCCGGAACTGATAACTACCGGCCGGATCCGGGACTATCTGGAAGCACACGGGTGTATCGTGAAATTAAAAGTCAAAGAGTCGGACGATATTCCTCTGGATGTGGACTGCATGATCGTGCTGGGAGGCGATGGTACGGTATTACAGGCGGCACGTGAGACCAAGAAGATCCTGGTGCCTATCATCGGTGTCAACCTGGGAACCGTGGGATATATGACGGAGATCGAGCTTTCCGGTCTGGAAGAGGCGCTGGATCGTCTGATCCGGGATGATTTCAAGAAGGAACGCCGGATGATGTTAAACGGCAAAGTCTGCTGCGCGGACGGAAGCGTCTCGGAAGGCTGGGCTTTGAACGACATCGTCATCTCCAGAAGCGGCTCCTTACAGATTATAGAGTTTAACATTTATGTCAACGGACAGCTTTTGAATCATTATAAAGCCGACGGTATGATCGTGACGACTCCGACAGGATCTACCGGATATAATCTGTCGGCCGGAGGACCCCTGGTGGAGCCGAAGGCAAAACTGATCACACTGACCCCTATCTGCCCCCACAGCCTGAACCAGAGAAGCATTATTTTATCTCCGGAGGATGAGATCGTGATAGAGATCCCCGGCGGCAGAGAAGGGAAAAACCAGACGGTTGAGGCCAACTATGACGGCAGCCACAAGGTGAAAATGTGCACAGGAGATCATATCCGTATCGTACAGTCGGAAAAGATCACGGAATTTATCCAGCTGAATCAGGTCAGCTTCTTAGATGTACTGCATCGTAAAATGAGAGATTCCTGATGGAGGGCAGCAAGATGAAGAAAACCAGACATCGCAAGATCATAGAGATCATAGAAAAAAAGGATGTGGAGACACAGGAAGAACTGGCCGGCTATCTGAAAGAAGCCGGATTTGCCGTGACACAGGCGACGGTGTCCAGAGATATCCGGGAATTGAAACTTTCCAAAGTGCCTACCGGAGGCGGCAAACAGAAATATGTGATCCTCAAACAGGATGACAGCCACATGGGAGACAAATATATCCGTGTGCTCAGAGACGGCTTTATTTCCATGGACATGGCACAGAATATTCTCGTGATCAAGACGGTATCCGGTATGGCCATGGCTGTTGCTGCGGCACTGGATGCTTTAAAATTTTCCGAGGTGGTGGGATGTATCGCCGGAGATGATACGATCATGGTCGCCGTACGGACGGTGGAAGATACACAGATTCTGATGGATAAGATCCATCTGATGATAGAAAGATAAGACAGGGGGAAATACATGCTTCGTAGCTTACATGTGAAAAATCTGGCTCTTATAAGGGAGACGGAAGTGGAATTCGGAGAGGGACTGAATATACTGACCGGTGAGACCGGCGCCGGTAAATCATTGCTGATCGGCTCGGTGAATCTGGCACTGGGAGGAAAATTCGAGAAGGACATGCTCAGACAGGGAGAAGAGAGCGGTCTGGTGGAGCTGGTCTTCGACTGCGAGGATGAAAAGCTTGCGGAAAAACTGGAAAGTATGGATCTGGAACCTGCGGAAGACGGCACGGTGATCCTGAGCAGAAAGCTGTCGGCAGGAAAAAGCATCTGCCGGATCAACGGGGAGACCGTTACCGCAAAACAGGTCAAAGAACTTTCCGAACTGCTGATCGATATTCACGGACAGCATGAGCATCAGTCGTTATTGCAGAAGCGTAAGCATATGGAGATCCTGGACGCGTATTCCGGGGCGGAATTTGCACAGTGTGCCGTAAGAGTTGCATCGTTGTATCACGAGTGTGCAAATCTCGAGAAAAAAATAGAAGAAGAAACATTGGATGAATCATCCAGAAGCAGGGAACAGTCTCTGGCGGAATTTGAGCAGAAAGAGATCGCGGATGCTTCCCTGCAGCCAGGTGAGGACGAAGCACTGGAGACTGCCTACCGTAAGATGGCAAACAGTCGCAAAATCGCAGAAAATCTGGCGGAAAGTTACAGACTGAGCGGCGGTGAGGAAGACGGCGCCGGAAGTTCCTTAAGCAGAGCCTTACGTGCGCTTCGCAGTGTCACCATGTATGATCCAGCCCTGGAACAAATGGAGGAACAGCTGGCAGAAGTCGAAAGCCTGCTTGCGGATTACAACCATGATGTTGCGGAGTATATGGCGGATCTGGAATTTGACGAAGAAGATTTCAGAAGCACGGAAGAGAGACTCAATACCATTAACCACCTGAAGGGAAAATACGGGAATAGCATTGAAGAGATCCTGAAATATAAAGAGGAAAAAGAAGCCTATCTGGAAAAACTGGCGGACTATGATGCCTACATGCAGAATCTGAATGCAAAATGGCAGGAAAAGAAGGCGTTATTGGAAGAGACTTGCGCGGAACTTTCGGGGATCCGACAGAAAAATGCACAGGTTCTGACACAGAAATTGAAGGATGCTCTGATCAATCTGAACTTTCTGACGGTGGAATTTGAAATTGCAGTCAGACCCGGTCAGACGATCACGGCAAAAGGCTATGATGATGTGGAATTTATGATCTCCACGAATCCGGGCGAAAGCTTAAAACCTTTAAGTCAGGTAGCCAGCGGTGGTGAACTGTCCAGGATCATGCTGGCGATCAAGACCGTATTGGCCGGCAGAGATGCCATCGATACGCTGATCTTTGACGAGATCGACACCGGTATCAGCGGCAGGACAGCATGGAAAGTTGCGGAACAGTTAAGTGTATTGGCAGGCACCCATCAGGTGATCTGCATTACCCATCTGCCCCAGATCGCAGCTATGGCGGACGTGCATTTTGTAATTGAAAAGAGCAGCACGGATGACAGAACCATCACGGACATTCACAAGATATCCGGAACGGCAAGCCTGGCGGAACTGGCAAGACTGTTGGGCAGTGATGCCCTTACGGAAGCAGCGCTTTCCAACGCCAAAGAGATGAAAGAACAGGCAAATACGTTTAAAGAAGCAAGATAAGGGGAATCCTATCATTGCATTCATTACCTCAGGAGAAAAGGATGAAGCACGACTTCATCCTTTTCTTTTGTGCAAAATCAACCAAAATAAATCATCATATTTGTGAATTAAATTGATTGAAATTGACTGATTGTGAAGATATAATGCTAATTACAAAGAAACAATCATTGTGTAACAACAAGAAAGAGAACAGACAGGAGGGTTAGAAATGATTTGTACGGTGACATTCAATCCATCGCTGGACTACATCGTATCCGTGGATGACTTTCAGCTGGGAATGACCAACAGAACCTCTTCGGAGCTGATTCTTCCGGGCGGTAAGGGAATCAATGTATCGATTGTACTGAAACATCTCGGACTGGATTCCACGGCACTCGGATATGTGGCGGGATTCACCGGAGAGGAACTGATCCGGAGACTGAACGAATTTGGCGTAAATGCTGATTTCATCAAAATCGATCACGGAATGACCAGAATCAATCTGAAACTGAAGAGCATCGACGGTACAGAGATCAACGGATGCGGACCGGATATTGATGCGAAAGCACTGGAACAGCTTCTGGAAAAAATTGACAGATTAAAAGAAGGAGATGTTCTGGTACTGGCAGGAAGCATTCCGTATACGATGCCGGATGACATTTATCAGAGAATTCTGGAACGGATCCGGGGAAGAGGCGTACTTACCGTTGTGGACGCAACCAGAGATCTGTTAGTGAAGGTACTGCCGTATCATCCTTTTTTGGTGAAACCGAACAACCATGAACTGGGAGACATCTTCGGCGTAAAACTTTCCACCAGAGAGGAAGTGGTTCCTTACGGCAAGAAACTGCGGGAGATGGGAGCACAGAATGTGCTGATCTCCATGGCAGGAGAAGGAGCGGTACTCATCGCTGCGGACGGACAGTGCTTAGAGGCTCCGGCACCGAAAGGAAAACTGATTAACGGCGTGGGGGCCGGAGATTCCATGGTAGCAGGATTCCTGACCGGCTGGTTGGAAGAGCAGGATTACGCACATGCCTTCTGCATGGGAATCGCAGCGGGAAGCGCCAGCGCTTTTTCGGAAAATCTGGCAACCAAAGAAGAAGTGATGGAAGTATTGAAACAGGTAAAGTAGCACAGGAACAAATAGCAAAGGGACAAATAACAAGTAGGTATGCCGGACGAAACGCATTGAAAAGATCGTGAAGCAACGTGAAGCGAAGGAAACCGAAAGTAAAAAATGAAAAGAGAGGAAAGATTACAACATGAGAATTACGGATTTATTGGACAAAAGAAGTATTTCCCTGGATGTGGCTCCGGCTGACAAAAAGGAGACACTGGATCAGGCAGTGGCACTGATGGCGAACAGCGGCAAACTGGCCGACGTGGAACAGTACCGTGCACAGGTATACGCAAGAGAGGAAGAAAGCACCACAGGAATCGGTGAAGGCATTGCAATCCCTCACGGGAAATGTGATGCGGTGAAGGCACCCGGACTGGCAGCCATGGTGATTAAGAACGGTGTTGAGTATGATTCACTGGACGGCGAACCGGTGACCTTACTGTTTTTGATCGCAGCACCCAATACGAAGGACAATGTACATCTGGATGTGCTGAGCAAACTTTCCGTCATGCTGATGGATGAGAAGTTTACCGCATCTTTGAGAAATGCAAAGAGCGTGGATGAATTTTTACAGATCATTGATGCGGCAGATGAAAGTGCCAAGAGCATCGATGACAGATTAAGCGATACTGCAATTACGACAGATGAGAAAAAGCGCTTTAAATTACTGGCTGTAACTTCCTGCCCTACCGGCATCGCACATACCTATATGGCAGCCGAAGCATTGGAGAAGGCAGCAAAAGCAGCAGATTGTCAGATCAAGATCGAGACCAGAGGTTCCGCAGGTGCCAAAAATGTATTGACCGCAGAAGAAATCGCAGCAGCGGACTGTATCATCGTGGCAGCCGATGCGAAAGTACCCATGGATCGTTTTGACGGCAAAAAAGTGATCAGCTGTCAGGTGTCCGACGGTATCGGTAAGGCAGACCAACTGGTGAAACAGGCAGTGGAAGGTAAGGTGGAAATCTTCCGCGGAGAAAGCGGAGAAGTGAAGACAGCCGTTACCGGCAAGGAGAGCGTGGCACATAAGATTTATACACAGCTGATGAACGGTGTATCCCATATGCTTCCTTTCGTAGTCGGCGGCGGTATTCTGATTGCCATTGCATTCCTGATCGATGGACTGAATGTAGATATCAATGCGCTTCCTGCAGATCAGAGAAGCAATTTCGGTACGATCACCCCGGTCGCTGCAATGTTCAAAAATATCGGCGGCGTAGCCTTCGGACTGATGCTTCCGGTACTGGCAGGCTTTATCGGAATGGCCATCGGCGACAGACCGGCACTGGCACTCGGCTTTGTCGGCGGTATGTTAGCTGCCAACGGTAAGTCCGGTTTCTTAGGAGCGTTGGCGGCAGGTTTCTTAGCAGGCTATCTGATCCTCGGACTTAAGAAAATCTGTGACAAGCTTCCGGATGCCATTGAAAAACTGGCACCCGTGCTGATCTACCCGGTTGTGGGTATTCTGATCATGGGACTGGCAATGAACTTCGTCGTGGAACCTATTATGGGCGGCATCAATACCGGACTGAATAATTTCTTAAGAGGTATGGGTGATTCCAGCCGAATCGTCCTGGGGCTGATCCTCGGCGGCATGATGGCAATCGATATGGGCGGTCCCTTCAACAAGGCAGCGTATGTATTCGGAACCGCAGCAATCGCCGCAGGTAATTACGATATCATGGCGGCTGTTATGATCGGTGGTATGACTCCTCCCTGTGCCATTGCACTGGCAACCCTGTTATTCAAGAATAAGTTCACCAAAGAAGAGAGAGATGCAGGTCCTACCAACTTCATCATGGGTCTGGCGTTCATCACCGAAGGTGCGATTCCTTTTGCAGCATCTGATCCTTTGCATGTACTTCCTTCCTGTATCATCGGTTCTGCACTGGCAGGTGCTCTTTCCATGGCTTTCCACTGTACACTGATGGCACCGCACGGAGGCATCTTCGTATTCCCTGTCGTAGGCAATGCACTGATGTATCTGGTGGCACTGGTGGCAGGCACCGTAGTATCCGCACTGCTTCTGGGTGTGTTAAAAAAGAAAGTGGCATAATTGCAAAGCACAAGTTCTAAAGAAAACGATCCGGTAACTGTTCTGTGACAAAAAGGAACAGTTACCGGAAAATACAAATCAATGATCCAAAGGAGACAGAAAAATGAAAGAGTTCAAATATGTAATCACCGATCCCGAAGGCATTCATGCACGTCCTGCGGGAGAACTGGTAAAGGCAGCAAAAGAATTTAATTGTGCGGTCACTCTGACCAAGGATGGCAGGACAGGCGACTGCAAGAGAATCTTCGGCATCATGGGACTGGCTGTGAAAGCAGGAAATGAGATCACACTGACTTTTGACGGAGAAGATGAAGAGGCAGCTTATGCAGCAGTGACAGAATTTGTAAAAGCAAATCTGTAAAAATCTGATTGTAAATATGGTTGCTCTCGGAAATATTGTTATAATAATTGAGAGCACTATTATTCAAAAGCGAAAAACATGCAAAATTGCATATGGGAAACATTGTAATTGGGTATATCATAGATAGTGCGGGAGAGGAGAAGCGTCATGGAAGTCTACCAGGGAAAAAGCGTATTCGGTGGGATTGCCATCGGCAGGATCAGTGTTCATAAAAAAGATGAACAACAGGTAAAACGTGTAAAAATTGAGAATCCGGAACTGGAAATAGAGCGGTACAGACAGGCAAAGCAGACTGCCATGGAGCAGCTGCGGGGGTTATATCAGAAGGCTCTGAAAGAAGTCGGAGAAGCCAACGCCGCTATTTTCGAGATTCACCAGATGATGTTGGAAGATGATGATTATAACGAATCTGTGGAAAATATCATACGGATGCAGCAGGTAAATGCGGAGTACGCGGTAGCATCCACCGGTGACAACTTCTCTCAGATGTTTGCATCTATGGATGATGATTATATGAAAGCAAGATCTGCAGATGTGAAGGATATTTCCGAACGTGTCTTACGCGTCCTGAGCGGCAAAACGCAAGGGTCAGTGGCAGGTGAGGAACCGGTGATCATCGTGGCAGACGATCTTGCTCCTTCTGAGACGGTACAGTTGAATAAGGATCTGGTGCTCTCGTTTGTAACGGTGCATGGTTCTGTGAATTCCCATACGGCAATTCTGGCGCGGACAATGAGTATCCCGGCGCTGATTGGCACAAATATTCCTCTGACAGAGGAAATCGACGGCAGGATGGGAATTGTAGACGGACGTGGCGGATGTATCTACGTAGATCCCGACGAAGAGACCCTTGCCCGGATGGAAAAACTGCGCAGGGAGGAACAGGAGAAAAAAGAACTGCTCCAGACCTTAAAGGGACGTGAAAATATCACTATTGACGGTAAGAAGATCATGCTCTATGCTAATATAGGTAACAGCAAGGATCTGGCTGCTGTATTGCAGAATGATGCCGGCGGCATCGGACTGTTCCGCAGTGAATTTCTGTATCTGGAGAGAGAGACTTTCCCTACCGAGGAAGAACAGTTTCAGATCTACCGTACGGTAGCGGAGACGATGGCGGGTAAGCCTGTGATCATTCGTACCCTGGACATCGGTGCGGATAAAAAGTGTGACTACTTCGAAATGGAGCCTGAAGAAAACCCCGCAATGGGATGCCGTGCGATCCGCATCTGCCTGACCAGACCGGAGATCTTCAAGACACAGCTGCGTGCTTTGTTCCGGGCAAGCGCTTTCGGAAATATTGCAATCATGTATCCCATGATCATCAGTGTGGAAGAAGTGCGTAAGATCAAGGAAATCGTAGCGGAAGTAAGACGCGAGCTCACAGAACAGGGCGTGGCTTTCGGAGAACCGAAGCAGGGGATCATGATCGAGACACCGGCCGCTGTGATGATGAGTGAAGAACTGGCGAAAGAAGTCGACTTTTTCAGTATCGGAACCAATGACCTGACCCAGTATACCCTGGCAATTGACAGACAGAATCCCAAACTGGATGCGTTCTATGATCCTCATCATCCGGCAGTGCTTCGAATAATCCGCATGGTTGTGGAAAATGCGCATAAGGCCGGCATCTGGGCCGGCATCTGCGGAGAACTGGGCGCGGATACGACACTGACCAGACAGTTCCTTGCCATGGGCGTGGACGAATTGTCCATGTCTCCCGGAAGCATTCTTCCCGTACGGAAGATCATTCTGGAGACAGATGTGGATAAAGAAAGAGAAAAGATGACCATTTAGCCGGTACCCGGAAAATGCAGGTACATTTGCATAAAGAGTGGTATGTGGTCAAGAGGAATTACAAATTATGCTGACAGAACAACGTTATGATATTATTTTGAAATTATTGGAAGAGAAAAACAGTATTACGGTGGCAGAAGTAAAAGAGCTTCTGAATACTTCGGAATCCACGGTGCGCCGTGATATCACAGCGTTGCACAATGCCGGCAAACTCGTGAAAGTCTTCGGCGGTGCAGTGGCATGTGACCGTACGATCGTGACCCATGAGCCGACCGTGGAACAGAAAGCATGTGTCAATGTAGAAGCCAAGCAATTGGTGGCGGCGCATGCGGCAGGGTTGGTTCTGCCGGAGGATTTTGTCTATCTGGATGCCGGAACCACGACAGCCTGCATGCTTTCTTTTCTGACAGAGAAGAGCGCAACGTTTGTGACCAATGCGGTAGCGCATGCAAAAACACTGGCTGCTGCCGGTTTTCATGTATACCTTGTCGGAGGTGAACTGAAAGGCTCCACAGAGGCGGTAGTCGGCAACCAGGCGCTGATGAGTCTGCAGAATTATCATTTCACCAAGGGTTTTTTCGGAACGAACGGCATCAGCAGACAGAGCGGTCTGACGACACCGGATATGAACGAGGCAATGGTGAAAAAGACTGCCATGGGGCAGTGCAGAGAAGTGTTTGTCCTTGCGGATCACTCGAAATTCGGCAATGTCAGTTCGGTGACCTTTGGCGCTTTCCAAAGCGGAACGATTTTGACGGACAGCTGTCCGGAGGAATATAAGAGCAGTGGGAATGTGGTTATATGCGGCTAACCTTAAAAAAGTGTTTTCATGAAGCTATAAGAACCGTTCATGGTGGAATCGAAACAAAGTCCTTAGGCATGGGAGCGTCCCGGAGTGAATGCTTCTGAAATAAAACAGGACTGTTGCGGAAGGAAGACTATAGTTAGAATGGAGAAAATTGTAAGGGGCAATTCCCGGTAATCCGGTTTAAAAAGAAAAATGCTACGTACACTATACCCTATACAGAAAGAATGGAAAGTATCGGGGGAATGGGTATGAAGCTGTTGTGGACCACGGAGACGGAAAAAGTAAAAAGGCAGGCAGGAGAAGAAGCAGTGATTATTTTGCAGCACTGGAAACAGAAAGTGCGCAGACTGCGGATCTACCGGGTCTGCCTTTGTGCTGCCCTCATTTTTTCCTGCATGGGATTGACAGCTTATAGTTATTATCTGGTAGACAGCAGCATCCCTTCTGTGATTCATGTGCGTGCAGATTCGGAGGAAGCCCTGGAACTGGATATTCCGGCAGAGGGTGAGATCCTGGGGGTCAGTGAACAGGGAATCAGCAATATTCCGCAAGGCGCAGTGAAGGTAGATTTAAGCCACCCCGTGACAATGAAGACCGGCACCGCGGACAAGTGGGAGCTGCAGATGCGGGTGAAGCTTTTCGGAATTCTACCGCTGAAACAGGTGGGAATCCGGGTGATTGAAGACCAGGAACTGATCCCGGTAGGGGTACCAATCGGCATTTATATGAAAACCAGTGGGGTACTGGTGGTTGGCACGGGAGAGTTCCGTGATATCAGTGGGAAAAAGGTGTCGCCGGCAGAACATCTTCTGAAAAGCGGTGATTATGTGATGAAGGTGAACGGCACAGATGTCTCTGAAAAAGAGGAGTTGATCACGAAAATCGAGAACTGTAACGGTGAAGAGCAGGTACTTACGATCCGGAGAGGAGAAGCGTGTTTTGAGGTAAAAATCAAGCCGGTACAGGATCAGACCAAGAAATATAAGCTTGGTGTCTGGGTTCGGGATAATGCGCAGGGAGTAGGGACCATGACCTATATTGACAGCAGAGGAAATTTCGGTGCACTCGGTCATGGCATCAACGATGTGGATACCAGTACCCTAATGGAGATGAATGACGGAACTTTATATCAGACAGAGATCATCTCTATCCAGAAAGGCGCTGCGGGACACCCGGGGGAGATGACCGGAATGATCGTATATTCCGATGACAGAATTCTCGGAGATATTACAAGTAACAGTATCAGGGGAATTTTCGGAAAATGCAATCAAAAAGCGCTGGCATTGGGAACGGAGGAGGCACTGCCTATCGGTTTGAAGCAGGAAATACGGGAAGGTGAAGCGCAGATTCTGTGTACCGTGGACGGAACTACGAAATACTACGATATTGAAATCACAGATGTGCATCTGGATCACGATAACGTAAACCGCGGAATCGAACTGAAAGTAACAGATCCGGAACTCCTTGCGGTGACCGGTGGCATCGTCCAGGGGATGAGCGGAGCGCCCATTATCCAGAACGGAAAATTTATCGGAGCGGTTACCCACGTCCTGGTGCAGGACAGCACCAGGGGGTATGGAATTTTTATTGAAAATATGCTGGAGCAGTAACTTGAAAGTTAGTGAATAATCGTTGGCTAACATACTGGCTAGCCTGCCGTAG
>ERZ1034946.313-NODE-313-length-29961-cov-195.744633_pt1 | contig 29961 bp, 28 predicted proteins | sample MGYA00520591_ERZ1034946 | MGnify/ENA primary metagenome ERZ1034946 (study PRJEB33766, sample SAMN09781753) | gut metagenome | biome: gut microbiome | host: Homo sapiens | place: Madagascar | study: EMG produced TPA metagenomics assembly of the PRJNA485056 data...
TGAAAAGCCTGTAAAATAAGGAAAGTTCAGGAAATCTCTCCACAAATTCCGATTTTAATGTCTCTATTATACCATAATGATATTGCCCGTGCGTTCTTTTGGTATACGTTCAAGTACAACTTATTCCTTTTATCCTTTGCATAATTCAGCAGAATTTTACCTATACCCTGCGATTGCATTTCACCAGAAACAAAAATGCCCTCAACATATTCATCATTTAACCCTAGGGTTAAACTTAACTACTATTTTTCTTTGCGATATAAAATACATAACTGTAATAATCTACTTCTAATCTAAAATAAAGCGATTATAAGCTATCTACTTTTTTGTTCGCCGATACAATCAGCATCATGGGACGGCGCATTTCATCCTGCATCCCCGGAATATCCATCATGTATTCCGGCGGCTGTGGCTCCACAATATGATTTATTATAAAACCATTTGAAAGCAGTGTATTTAGATATGTGGTCAGTGTTCTATGATATTTTGTAACCTTTTCTCCCAAAAACACAGCTGTCCGTTTGCCCTCATAATAATAATTATCCACCGGAAAATGCAGTATTTCTCCTTTTTCGTTATAATGCCAGTCTTGTGTTCCATAGGCAGTAAAAACAGGATGTTCAACCGTAAAAACTAGCTTACCACCAGACTTCAGTATTCTATATATCTTTTTTACTAAAATCTCATAATCTGCTACATAGTGAAACGCAAGTGAACTTAATATTACATCAAAACTCTCCTCTGGGAATTCCACATCTTCTATAGCACAGCATTTATATTCAACCTGTGGAAAATGTGTTTTTTCTTTGGCTACCTCGAGCATTTTATGAGAAATATCAACACCTACAACAGAAGACGCTCCGTGTTCCATCGCATAAATACAGTGCCATCCATAGCCGCATCCTAAATCAAGCACACGCTTATCTTTAAAATCCGGCAGCAGCTTTCTCAGTGTTTCCCATTCTCCTGCACCGGCTAGTCCCTGCTGTGAGCGACTCATTTGACTGTATTTTTGAAAAAATATATTATCATCATATTTGTTTTCTTTCATCTGAATTCCCCCTCGTTTAAAAAGTTATTTATCTCCGTTGCAATTTTTTTCACTTCTTTATAAAGCTTCTCGGTCATATCGTAGCACTCAAAAAGTGAAAGACCCAGTACTTCAAAAAAATGATTTACCCTTTCGGCATATTTTTTAGGTTTATATTCAAAAGTTTCAAGCAGTTTTATAGCTTTCTTTTCGTTAATGCAATAAGCATTATCGCATGCAGATAGTACTTGATTTAAGCATGAAATAATACGAAAAACATGGCCTGCAATATAATATTTATCCTCTGCTCCCGCATTTGCTTTTACAAACATTAAAGAGAACTCTGCTTCAAATAAAAAATGCAACAATGAATTTTTACGATCATTGTTGCAAAAAATCGATGTTCCCGGCGGGAATTGAACCCACAACTAGCGCTTAGGAGTATGGCTTACCATGTGATACACGGTTCGGATGTAACTTCCAATATCATCCCTTACGCAGAATGACTTGTAGTAAACGAACTTTATGGTGCAAAACACCTATTCTGACGCAGTTTTATGTGTCCGTTGGGTGGTCCTATTAGCAAATTCTTAGCAAGAGGACACCCAGCCAAAGCCGATTGCTACTGCCATTCTTCACTCCCTTAGTCAAAATGACAAGGCAAATACATGGAGGTTACTATGGACAAGAAAGAGAAAAAGTCACTGCCGGAACCGCGCACATATACCGTGGAACAGATTGCGGCCATGCTCAACATCGGCCGCACGACCGCATATCAGCTCGTCAAGCAGGAAGAGTTCAGGATCGTCCGCATAGGCAATGCGATCCGCGTTTCCAAGAAATCTTTTGACGAGTGGCTGGAAAGTTTAGAATTGTGAATATCGCAAGAAACGCCGTAGGCTCAAAAAACCTATGGCGTTTTTTTATACCCATTTTTGAAGGAGGCTGGCAATGAAACTGACAGAAGCAGAAATGAGGATGGTGTTTCAGATTGAAAGTACCAATCAGAACGCTGCCCTGAATGAGATTTACATGACATGGCGCTATGCGCCGAACCCGGCAACGAAAGAAACGGCGGAAGGCCTTCTGGACAAGCTCCGCCCCCTGTCGGATCAGGAGTGCATGGATTTGATCCGCAAGGTGCAGGCCGAATACCGTCTGCCGGAGAAAGCCCGCACCATCGGGGAAATGCTGGCAGAGGCCAGACAGCAATCCGGGGCGCAGAAGTTATCCGGCCATGACATTATGGCTTTGGAGCGTTTCGACCCGGCGACCAGACACATGATCGTCTTTGATGTTCTTACCCATGACTCGCCTGTTGGCTGGAAGGGTGAGAAAATGCGCCTGTTCCTGACCGACACCGGATACAGCAAGGCTTTGGAAAATCAGGAAAAGGGACATATCAAAATCCGTAACCATGCGAAGGTGCTTTCCGGCGATCTCCACTATGACCATAAAGACCGTGAGAGGTAGCCGCCCCCAAAATGTATCAAAATCAGTGGGATATCTTCTGTTTCTTCCTCCGTGGCTTGCGTTCTGAACAGGGCGTGGATGTTTTCCCATGCAGGAGAAAACGGAGGCATACAGGCGGATAAACCGCTTAAAATCAACACTTTTTATTTTCACAGGAAGGAGGTGCGAAGATGGCTGTTTTTCGTATTGAAAAGACCCGTGATTATACGGTCATGTCGAACTATCACTTGAAAGATCGAACGCTGACCCTGAAATCCAAAGGGCTGCTGTCCATGATGTTGTCGCTCCCTGACGAGTGGAATTACACCACCAGAGGTCTTGCGGCGATCTGCCGGGAAGGTGTGGACAGCATCGGTGCGGCATTGAAGGAGCTGGAAAACCACGGGTATATCCGGCGCACCCAGCTTCGGGATGAAAAAGGCAAGATCACGGATACCGAGTATGTCATTTACGAAATGCCTCAGTGCGAACCGCCGTCAAGCCCAGGTACGCCTTTACCGGGTACGGCAAAGCCATATACGGAAAACCCGGATATGGGTATCCCGGATACGGCGGAACCGTGTACGGAAAACCCCGCACAATTAAATACTAATCAAACAAAGACTGATTTATCAAGTATGGAACTATCAAATCCTATCCAATCAAATCCCCCTACCCCCACAGGGGCAAGGATGGGGACGGATCGGATGGGAGCCAGAGAATGTTATCGTGAAGTGATTTTGGATAACATCGAGTACAGCTATCTGGTGCAGGACAGCCATATCGACCGTGAGCAGCTTGACGAAATCGTTGACCTGATCGTGGATACCGTATGTTCTGCCCGCAAAGTCATCCGCATTGCCGGAGATGATTATCCGGCAGAGGTGGTAAAGTCCCGATTTATGAAGCTGGACAGTTCCCATGTTCAGTATGTCATGGACTGTATGAAGGACAACACCACCTATGTCCGCAATATCAAGAAATACCTTCTGGCGGCGCTGTATAACGCCCCGACCACCATCAACAGCTACTATTCTTCCCTGGTGCAGCACGATATGTACGGGGACGGGCAAAGGGGGCGAGGCTAAATGCAAGAGGAAGTAACGAGAGGTGCCGTGATGCTCATTGTTGACGGAGCCAAGCTAAGCGAGCAAGTCTTTGAAAAGACCGTCAAAAAGTTCCTGGAGGAAATCCAGAAAAGCCAGAAGCCCAAAATCTACCGCGGCAGGCAGAGCCTTAAACAGCTTGCCAGCCAGAACGCCGGTCTTGCCAATATCGAGATCAGTGACAAGAATATCAAGGCTTTCTCCCGTGTGGCGAAGAAATACCATGTGGATTTTGCCTTGAAGAAAGACACCGCCGCAGAGCAGCCCCGTTACCTGGTCTTTTTCAAAAGCCGGGACGCAGACGCCATCACGGCGGCGTTTCAGGAGTTTGCCAACCGGAAAATGGGCCGTGAGGAAAAGCCCTCCATCCGGGAGCGGCTGACCCAGGCGAAGGAACAGGCGGCGGAGAAAACGGAACACCGCACCATTGACCGGGAGAAAGTAAAGGTCAAAGATCGGAGCGTGCAGAGATGAACATGAAAAAACTGTTTTTGCTGAATCTCCCGTATCTTCTGTTCGTGTATCCCTTCGATAAGCTGGCACAGGCTTTTCGGCTTGCGCCCGGCGCTGACCTCTCCGACAAGCTGCTCTCCATCGGAGACGGCTTCACGGCGGCGTTTTCCTCCCCGTGGCTCAGTTTCCATCCCATGGACCTTCTGATCGGCATAGCCGGTGCGACTGTCCTTCGCATGGCGGTCTACCTGAAAGGCAAGAACGCAAAGAAATACCGCCACGGAATCGAGTATGGTTCTGCCCGCTGGGGTACGGCGGCGGATATTGCTCCCTACATGGACAAGGACTTTTTCCAAAACATCCCCATGACGCAGACGGAACGGATCACAATGGCGAGCCGTCCAAAGCAGCCGAAGTATGCCAGAAATAAAAACATTCTGGTGATCGGCGGTTCCGGCAGCGGCAAGACACGGTTCTTCTGTAAGCCATCTCTGCTGCAAGCCCATTCGTCCTATGTCTGCACCGATCCGAAAGGGACTTTGCTGCCAGAGATCGGCACTTTCCTGGAACGGAAGAAATACCGTATCAAATGCCTCAACCTGATAAACTTCCGAAAATCCATGAAATACAACCCGCTGGCCTACATCCGATCAGAGAAGGATATCTTAAAGCTGGTGAACGCCCTGATTATGAACACGAAGGGCGAAGGCGAAAAATCTTCGGAAGATTTCTGGGTCAAAGCGGAACGCCTCTATTATTCCGCACTGATCGGCTACATCTGGTACGAGGCCACGGAGGAAGAAAAGAACTTCATCACCCTTCTGGACCTGATCAATGCCAGTGAAGCCAGAGAAGATGACGAGGCTTATCAAAGCCCGGTGGACCTGCTCTTTTCTCAACTGGAGGAACGGGAGCCGGACCACTTCGCCGTCAAGCAGTACCGCAAATTCAAGATGGCGGCGGGCAAGACCTTAAAATCCATCCTCATTTCCTGCGGTGCCCGGCTTGCTCCCTTCGATATCAAGGAGCTGCGGGACCTGATGGAATATGACGAACTGGAACTGGATACCCTGGGCGACCAAAAGACGGTGCTGTTTGTGATCCTGTCAGATACGGACAGCACTTTCAATTTCGTGGCCGCCCTCATGTATAGTCAGCTTTTCAATCTGCTCTGCGACAAGGCGGATGACTTCTACGGTGGGCGGCTGCCCGTCCATGTCCGTCTGATTCTGGACGAGTTTGCCAACATCGGCCAGATACCGAACTTCGATAAGCTGATTGCCACCATCCGAAGCCGTGAAATATCGGCTTCTATTATTTTGCAGTCGCAGAGTCAGTTAAAGACCATCTACAAGGACGCGGCAGATACCATCGTCGGCAACTGTGACAGCACCTTGTTTTTGGGCGGCAAGGAGAAATCCACGCTCAAGGAAATTTCGGAACTGCTGGGGAAAGAGACCATTGATCTCTATAACCAGTCCGAAAACCGGGGCAGCCAGGTTTCCCACGGCCTCAGTTATCAGAAATTAGGAAAGGAGTTGATGACCCAGGACGAATTGGCAGTGATGGACGGCGGCAAGTGTATCTTCATGCTGCGGGGCGTGCGCCCGTTCCTTTCGGACAAGTACGACCTCACCCGGCACCCGAATTACAGATACACGGCCGACGCCGACCCTAAAAATGTCTTTGACATGGAACGGTACATGAAGAAGCAGCGTGCCGTGGTAAAACCCACGGACACCTTCGATGTGTACGAGATTGACGCAACAACTTAACCCAAAATCAAAAACATTTTTTAGGAGGATTATTTTATGGAATTTTTCAACAGTGCAGTTGGTGTTTTGCAGACTCTCGTAGTGGCCCTGGGCGCAGGTCTTGGTATCTGGGGCGTTATCAACCTTCTGGAAGGTTACGGCCAGGACAACCCTGCTTCCAAAAGCCAGGGTATGAAACAGTTGATGGCTGGCGGCGGTGTCGCCCTCATCGGCATCACCCTTGTACCTCTGCTCTCCGGCCTGTTCGGTTGATCGTCCGGCGGTGATCGCTTATGGGCGGCATACTCGACAAACTCGATGAATGGCTCCGAGGGCTGCTCATCGAGGGAATCACGGGAAACCTGTCGGGCATGTTCGATACGGTCAATACCAAAGTAGGCGAGATCGCCGGTGAAGTGGGACAGACGCCGCTGGCATGGAACAGCGGCGTCTTTTCTATGATCCGAAACCTCTCTGAAACGGTGATCGTTCCAATCGCCGGGGTTATCCTGACATTCGTAATGTGTTATGAGCTGATCCAGCTTGTGACAGAGAAAAACAATCTGCACGATGTAGATACCTGGATGTTCTTCAAGTGGATTTTCAAAACCTTCTGTGCCGTTCTCATTGTGACGAACACATGGAATATTGTCATGGGTATCTTTGATGTGGGGCAAAGCGTTGTGAACAGCAGCGCAGGCGTCATCATCGGAAATACCTCCATTGATATCGGCAGCGTCATCACGGATATGGAGGCGCAGCTTGAAGCCTTGGGCACGGGAGAACTGTTCGGGCTGTGGTTCCAGTCCCTTTTCGTGGGGCTTACCATGAATGCCCTTTCCATCTGTATCATGCTTGTCATCTACGGCCGCATGATCGAGGTGTATTTGACGACTTCCGTTGGGCCGATCCCACTTGCCACCATGACGAACCGGGATTGGAGCCATACGGGGCAGAACTACTTGAAATCCCTGTTTGCATTGGCGTTCCAGGCATTTCTAATCATGGTGTGCGTGGGAATCTACTCTGTTTTGGTACAGAGTATCGCCACGGACGGAAACATCTCAGGCGCGATATGGGCCTGCATGGGCTACACGGTCCTGCTGTGCTTCGCCCTGTTCAAGACCGGCAGCCTCTCTAAGAGCCTGTTCGGAGCGCATTAAGGAGGCTTGATAAATTGGCGTATGTAACCATTCCAAAGGATTTGACGAAAGTAAAATCCAAAGTGCTGTTTGGGCTTACCAAACGGCAGCTTATATGTTTCGGAGCAGCGGCACTCATCGGAGTACCGCTTTTCTTTTTGCTCAGACGCACGGCCAGCAACAGTGCCGCCGCGTTCTGCATGATTATCGTCATGCTCCCGTTCTTTCTGCTCGCCATGTATGAGCGGCACGGCCAACCTCTTGAGGTGGTGGCCGGACAGATCATCCGCTGTATGTTCCTGCGGATGAAAGAACGGCCTTATCAGACAAACAATTTCTACGCAGCCCTGGAGCGGCAGGCCCAGGCGGAAAAGGAGGTGAAAGCCATTGTTCAGAAAGCGAAAGCCAGAGCCGCAGGCACGGCAGGCGGCAAAACCCACGGTAAAGCTAACCGCCGCGGAAAAGCGTGAGATCAGCCGTATCCTGGAAACCGCCAGAGGCGACGGCAGGGTACATTCCGCACAGGATACCTTACCGTTCCGCCAGATGTATCCGGACGGCCTGTGCAAACTGGACGATCACACCTGGTCGAAGTGTATCGAGTTCGAGGATGTGAATTATCAGCTTGCAAAGCCTGACGACCAGACGGCGATCTTTGAAGCCCTCTGCGATATGTATAACGCCCATGACGCTTCTATCGGAATGCAGCTATCTCTTGTGAGCCGCCGCATGAACCGGGAGGATTTTGTGAAGCGTATCGAGATCGCGGCGCAGGGAGATCACTTCGACCATATCCGTGAGCTTTACACGCAAATGCTCCGCAAGCAGCTTGAACGGGGCAACAACGGTCTTATCAAAACAAAGTACCTGACCCTCACCATCGAGGCATGGGACAGCAAAACCGCACGGGCACGATTTTCCCGGATCGTCATGGACGCCCTTAACCATTTCAAGGTCATGGGTGCTTTGGCAAAGGAGCTTGGCGGCAAGGAGTGGCTGGAAATGCTCCACGGCATCCTGCACCCGGACGGGGAACGGTTTGCCTTTGAATGGAGCTGGCTTGCCCCTTCCGGCCTGTCGGTCCAGGATTTTATCGCACCTTCTTCTTTCCGCTTCGGTGAAGCAAGGAAGTTCACGATGGCGGATAAATTCTGTGCCGTGTCCTTTCTGCAGATCAGTGCACCGGAAATGGATGACCGTATGCTCACCGAACTGCTGGATACGGACAACGGGCTGCTTGTCAGCCTCCATATCCGCAGCATGGATCAGAACGAGGCGATCAAAACGGTCAAGCGGAAGATCACCGACATTGACAGTATGAAGATCGACGCACAGAAAAAGGCGGTGCGGGAAGGTTTCGATATGGATATCATCCCCACCGACCTTGCCACCTACGCAGGCGAGGCAAAGAACATCCTCCGTGATCTGCAAAGCAGAAATGAACGAATGTTCCTAATGACCTTCCTGGTGGTGAACTTTGCGGACAGCAAGCAAAAGTTGGAGAATGACCTGCTCCGTGCGGCAAGCGTGGCGCAGAAATATACCTGCTCCCTGGTGCGACTGGACTTTCAGCAGGAGGACGGCTTCGTGTCGGCTCTGCCCCTGGGTGTCAACCGCATTAAGATACAGCGCGGACTTACCACTTCGGCGGTGGCGGTGTTCGTTCCCTTCACCACACAGGAGATTTTCCACGGCGGCGAAGCTCTCTACTACGGGCTCAATGCCACTTCCGGCAACATGATCCTTGCTGACCGCAAAAAGCTGAAAACGCCCAACGGCATGATCTTAGGTACGCCCGGCAGCGGCAAGAGTTTTTCCGCAAAGCGTTCCATCGTGGGTGTGTTCCTGAATACAAAGGACGATATCTTGATCTGCGACCCGGAGGCGGAATATTTCCCGCTGGTGAACCGGCTGGAAGGACAGGTCATCAAAATCTCACCTACCAGTACACAGTATGTGAACCCTATGGATATCAACCTCAATTACAGCGAGGATGATAACCCGCTGGCGTTGAAATCTGACTTTATCTTGTCGTTCTGTGAACTGGCGGCAGGCGGCCGGAACGGTCTGGAGCCAGTGGAAAAAACGGTCATTGACCGTGCTGTGCGGATCGTGTACCGCCCCTATATCGCAGACCCTCGCCCGGAGAATATGCCGCTGCTGGAAGATTTGTATGACGAGATCAAACGGCAGCCGGAGCCGGAGGCGCAGCGGATCGCGGCGGCACTGGAACTGTATGTGCATGGCAGCCTGAATGTTTTTAACCACCGTACCAATGTGGATATCAACAACCGCATTGTCTGCTTCGATATCGAGGAGCTGGGAAAGCAGCTCAAAAGCCTGGGTATGCTGGTGATCCAGGATCAGGTGTGGAACCGTGTTTCCCAAAACAGGGATCAGGGCAAATCCACCTGGTACTTCGTGGACGAGTTCCACCTTCTTCTGCGCGGCGAGGTTGGTTCCTGGAGTGTAGAGATTTGGAAACGCTTTCGCAAATGGGGCGGTATCCCCACGGGGATCACGCAGAACATCAAGGACCTGCTTTCCTCCCCGGAGATCGAGAACATCTTTGAAAACAGCGATTTTGTGTACCTTCTGAACCAGGCCAGCGGAGACAGGAAAATCCTCTGCGAGCGCCTGAATATCTCCAACCAGCAGGCAGCACATATCAGCAACGCAGGCCCCGGCGAGGGGCTGATCTTCTTCGGCAATGTGATCCTGCCTTTTGTGGATGACTTCCCGAAGGACAATGAACTTTACAGTATTATGACGACAAAACTTGGTGAAACCGGGAAAGGAGAAAACGAACATGAATGATCCCCGTTATTTGCATACGGAAGAAAAACAGGAGGGCGAAACCTTCTTTGATGTGATGAACCGTCTGATTGCCAGAAGCAAGGCGGTCACGGCGGATATGGAGGCGGTCCTTGCGGAGCTGGAAAGTGAGATTGAACCGTTCCGTGCGCCGAAGGACCATGAATAAACTGACCCATGTGAGTCTGTTTTCCGGCATTGGCGGTCTGGACCTGGCGGCAGAGGCTGCCGGGTTTGAAACCGTCTGCCAGTGTGAGTGGGCGGATTTCCCGCACTCCGTCCTCTCCGCACGATGGCCGGATGTTCCCAGGTTCCGGGATATTACTACTTTTACGAAGGAGGCGTTTTTTGAAAAAACAGGACTTGAAACAGTTACCGTTATCTCAGGCGGCTTTCCCTGTCAGCCCTTCTCCACCGCCGGAAAACGGAAGGGCTTTGCGGATGAACGCTACCTGTGGCCGGAAATGTGCCGCGTTATTACCGAGCTGCGGCCCCGTTGGGTGCTTGGGGAAAATGTTGCTGGCTTCATCAATATGGGGCTCGACAAAACGATCTTTGACCTGGCAAAAGCGGGATACGCTGTTCTCCCATTCGTATTTCCGGCTTGCGGCGTCGGCGCATGGCATGAGCGCCAGCGAACTTTTATCGTCGCGGCTGATGTTTCCCACACCCCTTGCCTCCGACAACAACACCGCCAGGGACGCGGCAAGCCTGGATGTGTTCCTGTCGGACAATGGGATATTCCGCAAGAGGAACCGAAACGGGGCGATCTGGAGCCTCAGCCTGTCGGCGGCGGTATTCTATCTGACCCCGGTGGCGTCGGACGGTTTCCGCTCGACCTTGAAGCCATCGGCCTTCGATCCGGCGAAGAAGGACGGGAACCTGTCGGCGCAGATCATCTCCCAGGAGCGGCCGGTGTCCGAAACGGCAGCACTGAACCCGGATTGGGTGGAATGGCTCATGGGTTTTCCGAAAGGATGGACGGACGTATCCTCTGGGCCGCCGAACCGGAAGGAATCCCCCGCATGACCGAGCGCATGGATGACCGGGCGCTGCGGCTGAAAACATTGGGAAATGCGGTCTGCCCGCCCCAGGCCTATCCCATTTTCCGCTATATCGCCATGATCGAGAATGGCACCTGCGGTGACTTCTGCCCCTATGGAAAGGAAGGTGACTGCCTATGAGGGAACTGAAAGCGACCGATAAGATCACGCAGAAAATGACCCGTGACGGTGCGGTATCGGAAAACCTTGCCACGGGAGAGGTGGAACATATCAGCAGCCGGGAGCCAGAAACGGAGCTGTCCGCTTCTTCGGAAGAATCCGCTGGCGCTGCGGCTGACCTTGCCCTGCGTGCGGCGGAACACCATGAGAAGAAAAGCGCACGAAAGGCGGAAAAGGCTGACACCCAGGCGGTGCGGGATGGTTCTGCCGCAAGGCAGCGCCCGTCCTCCCGCCTGCAATTTACCGAGGAAGAACGTGCCGATCCCGCACTTGGAAAGTACATCGACCGTTCCGACCGTGCGGCGGACCGGCTGGACGCGGCAAAGGCCGCCATCCCCACAAAGAAAATTCTCCGTACCGAGCGTGTTTTTGACGAAGCAGCCGGAAAAGGCAAGATGCAGCTTCACTTTGAAGAAGTGGAGAAACGCCCCAACGGACGCCTGCGGCACAATCCACTTTCCCGACCGGTCCATGAGATCGTCCACGCTGCCCATGCGAAGGTGCATGAGGTAGAGCAGGAAAATGTGGGTGTAGAGGCCGGACACAAAGGCGAGGTGTTGACGGAACGCTGGTTTGCCTATGGAAAGGGCAAAGTCCGTGCCGCCGTCCACCATCACCGCACAAAGCCCTGGCGTGACGCGGCGAAGGCAGAGCAGGCTTCTTTTAAGGCAAACGCCGACTACCTTTACAAAAAGGCACTGCATGATGATCCTGCATTGGCGGCTTCTAACCCGGTATCCCGCTTTCTGCAGAAACAGCGGATCAAGCGGAACTATGCAAAGGAGCTGCGACAGGCAGAGAAAACCGCAAAGAACACAGCGGCCACGGCGAAAAGTGCGGCGCAGAAAGCAAAGGACGCCTTCAAGGAAACTTTCCTCTACATCAAGCACCATAGCCGGGCGGTGCTGTTGGTGATCGGCATTGGTGCCTGTGTTGCTCTGCTGTTTGGCGGGGTATCTTCCTGTTCCATGATGGCGGGCTCCGGCGTGGGCGGTGTATTTACTTCTTCTTATCTCTCCGAGGATGCGGATATGCTGGCTGCGGAGGCGGCCTACTGCGAGTTGGAGCAGGAACTTCAATATGAACTGGATCACTATGAAGCTCTGCACCCCGGATATGACGAATACCGTTTTGATCTGGACGAGATCGAACATGATCCTTATGTGCTGATCTCCATTCTCACGGCGTTCCATGAAGGGGTGTTCACCATCGACGAGGTTCAGGGGGAACTGCAAATGCTCTTTGAAAAGCAGTATATCCTGACGCAGACCGTGGAAGTGGAGGTACGCTATCGGACAGAGACACGGACAGACAGTGAGGGAAACGACTATGATGTGGAAGTGCCGTACAATTACTATATCTGCAAGGTAAAGCTGGAAAACTTTGACCTTTCCCATGTGCCGGTCTACATCATGGACGAGGAAACACTTTCCCTGTATGCGGTCTATATGGCAACGCTGGGGAACCGGGAAGATTTATTCCCAGGCTCCGGCTATGTAGACAAGTACACCAAACCGCCCACCACCTATGATATCCCACCTTCCGCAATGGAAGATGAAATCTTTGCGGCGCTCATTACCGAGGCGGAGAAGTACATTGGCTATCCCTATGTCTGTGGCGGCAGCAATCCAAACACTTCTTTTGATTGCTCTGGCTTCGTGTCCTGGGTGCTGACGCAAGGCGGCGTCTGCAATACGGGCAGGCTGGGAGCCCAGGGACTCTACGACATTTCCACCCCGGTATCCTCTGCCAACGCAAGACCCGGCGACTTGATCTTTTTCGTCGGCACTTACGATACGCCGGGCGTTTCCCATGTGGGTATCTATGTGGGCGGCGGAAAAATGCTGCACTGCGGCGACCCCATCCAGTATGCAGATATCAACACAAGCTACTGGCAATCCCACTTTTACGCTTTCGGGCGACCGCCCTACAACTAAAAAACGATATGGAGGTAATTTGATTTATGGCAACGACACAGAAGATCCGCAATGACATTGCGAAAACCAAAGAAAAGATCGCGGAGCAGCAGAAACGCCTTCGTGCGCTGGAAGCCCAGCTTGCGGAGGAAGAAAATCTGGAAATCGTCCGCATGGTAAAAGCCGTGAAGATGGACAACAAGGAGTTGACCGCTTTCCTGAAAGCCTATGCCAGCGGTATGATCTCCCTGCCGGAAGGTATGCTGCAGGAGGGCAACACCGAGAATGAGGAAACGGAGGGATACGAGGATGAAGCATAACTTTATGACAAAAATGGTATCGGCTCTTTTGGCGGTGGTGCTCAGCACTGCCGCTTTTTCTATCACCGCCTTTGCCAGCGGCGGCGAGGAAAGCACGGAGTCCGTGGCTGAACAGGAAACGGCTGGGGATGTCTCTGATCTGCTTTCCGCTCTGGCAGGCAGCCAGGTCACGGTATCCGTCACCGAGGACGGTATCCAGTTCAATTCCAGTGAAAATGACTCTGGGCAGACCGGTACTGTCACCACGGGCGGCGGCAATCTGAATGTCCGCACGGGTGCGGGAATGGACTACACCGCCTTCACCCAGCTTCCCAACGGAACGACTGTGAAGGTGATCGGCACGGACGGCGACTGGCTGAAGGTCATCCTGCCGGAGAAAGTTGGCTATGTCTATTCCGGCTACATGACGGTAAGTGACGGCGAGGCTGGTTCCGGGGAAGGCTCTTTCTCTCTGGACACGGAAACGCTGGAAAATCTGCTGGGGATGCTGGGCGGTGGTTTGAATGGCGGTGCCGCCCTGACGCCGGACGGGAACCTTTCGCTGATTGACGATATTGGCAGCCCGACCGCCAGCGGCAAGCAGTTTATTACAGTGGAAACGAAGAACGGCAATGTGTTCTATCTCATTATCGACCGTGACGACGAGGGCGAGGAAACCGTGCATTTTCTGAACCAAGTGGATGAAGCCGACCTCATGGCGCTCACGGAGGATGGAGAAAAGGCGGAAACACCTATTGTCTGCACCTGTACGGAAAAGTGCCAGGCCGGTGCGGTCAATACCGCTTGCCCGGTCTGCGTAAAAAACCTCAGTGAATGTGTTGGTACAGAACAGAAAGCTGCGGAGCCCACCGAGCCGGAGAATCCGAAGCCTGAAAAGAAAAGCAATACCGGGGCGATCCTGGCGGTGCTGCTGATCCTTGCAGCCGGAGGCGGCGCGGCGGTCTATTTGCTGGTGCTGAAACCGAAGCAAGGTAAGAAAGTTCCTGCTGATCTGGATGATTTCGACCTGGAGGATGAAGAAGAATATCTGACCGAGGACGAGGAAATGGAGGAAAAGAATGAGTAAACTGATTATCGCAGAAAAACCGAGTGTAGCAAAATCTATTGCGTCGGCCCTGGGTGCTAAATCCGGGGCCGATGGCTTTTATGAGGGCAGTGGCCTTCTCGTATCCTGGTGCGTGGGACACCTGGTATCCCCGATGGATGCTGGCGGCTATGACGAGCATTTCAAGAAATGGCGATATGACGATCTTCCCATTCTGCCGGAGCCGTTCCGTTATGTGCTGGCACCGGGCAAGGAGGACGCTTTTGAAAATCTTCGCGCCCTGATGGACCGCCCCGATGTGGATACCATTGTCAATGCCTGTGATGCCGGGCGTGAAGGTGAGCTGATCTTCCGGCTGGTGTATGAAATGGCTGGATGCCGCAAGCCAATTCTTCGTCTTTGGATTTCCTCGATGGAGGACAGCGCCATCCGAGAGGGCTTTTCTGACCTGCGCCCCGGCACCAATTATGAAGCCCTGTATCAATCAGCACTCTGCCGCCAGAAAGCGGATTGGCTGGTGGGGATCAACGCTACACGCCTTTTCTCCGTTCTCTATCACCGCACCCTGAATGTAGGCCGTGTGCAAACACCCACGCTGGCAATGCTGGCGGAGCGTGACGCAAAGATCACGCTGTTTCACAAGGAAAAATATCATTTACTGCGCCTGACGCTGGATGGAACCGAGGCGGTGTCGGAAAAGTTCACCGATCCAACGGAGGCGGAACAGGCAGCGGCTATGTGCAAGGGTGCGGCCGTCACTTGTACCTCCGTCACGAAGGAGCAGAAGAAAGAACAGCCGCCGAAGCTCTATGATCTTACTACCTTGCAGCGTGAGGCAAACCGCCTGTTCGGATACACGGCGAAGCAGACCCTTGACTACGCCCAGAGTCTCTACGAAAAGAAGCTGCTGACCTATCCCCGTACAGACAGCCAGTATCTGACCTCCGACATGGCGGAAACGGCCTCCTGTGTGATTCACCTGGCGGCAAAGCTGCCTCCTTTTGATGGCTGCGGCAACTTCTTTCCGCTGGTGGAGACCATGATCTCCGACAAGGATGTATCCGACCACCACGCCATTATCCCCACGATGGAGGTTGAGAAAGCAGACGTCAAAGCGTTGCCTTTGGGCGAGCGCAATTTGTTCCTCCTTGTCTGCTGCAAGCTGCTGTGTGCATCGGCGGAGCCGTATGTGTATGAGACGATCACGGCCACATTTGACTGCTGCGGCCATTCCTTCACCGCAAAGGGCAAGCGCATCATCTCCGAAGGCTGGCGGGAAATCGACCGCATTTTCCGTACCTTCCTGAAAGAAAAGCCTGTGGATGGAGACGGCGGCACGCTCCCGGCCTTCACCAAAGGGCAGACTTTTGACGGTGCGGAGGTTGCTGTTACCGAGCATTTCACCCAGCCGCCGAAGCCCTACACCGAAGATACCCTCCTGTCCGCTATGGAGAATGCGGGCAAGGACGATATCCCCGATGAGGCGGAGCGAAAAGGACTTGGCACGCCTGCGACCAGGGCGGCAATCATCGAAAAGCTGGTGGCAGCCGGATTTGTGGAACGCAAGGGCAAGAGCCTGATCCCCACAAAAGCCGGTATCAACCTTGTCACGGTCCTGCCGGAGTCGCTGACCTCTCCCATGCTGACAGCGGAATGGGAACAGAAATTGACGGAGATCGCAAAGGGCGGCGCTGACCCGGATGCCTTCATGGACGGTATCCGCACGATGGTTCAGGAGATCGTGTCCACCTATTCCTGTATTTCCGAGGATGGCAAAAAGCTGTTTGCCCCGGAGAAGGAAGTGATCGGCACCTGCCCCCGCTGCGGCCAGCCGGTCTATGAGGGAAAGAAAAACTTTGCGTGTTCGGATCGGTCCTGCGGTTTTGTCCTCTGGAAAAATGACCGCTTCTGGACGAGCCGCAAGAAGGAGCTGACAAAGAAGATGGCAACGGACCTTCTGAAAAAGGGCCGCGCCAATGTCAAGGGAATGTGGTCTGAAAAGAAACAGGCTACTTATGACGCCGCGGTGATCCTGGACGACACGGGCGGCAAGTACATCAATTTCAAGCTGGAATTTCCGAAAAGAAAGGTTGGTGCTGATGGCAGAAAATAAGACTTTGGAACATTTACCCGAAGTGAGGGCGGCGGTGGCTGCCCTCTCCCCGGAGGACCGGGAACTGTTGGTGGCGGTGCAGGCCTCGCCCTTCAAGCTGACAGCGCCGGAGCAGTTCAAGGAGTTTGCGGCCAACATCGACTATTTCGTATTTGAGCCCAATATCCATGATCTGAACGATCTGGGGTGGCGATATCTGGCGCAGCACATGGATATGCTGCTACCCCCGGAGCTTCTGAAAGCAATCGACCCTGTTCCGTTTGGCAAGTACGCCATGCGGGAGGAACAGGGTCATTTTACGGAACACGGATATATTTCTCTCTCCGGCGACGAGTGGAACCATGAGCGCCCTGCGGAGCCGGAGAAAAAGCCCTCCATTCGGGAACGGCTGGAACAGGGCAAGAAGGAATGTGCGGGAAAAAACAAGGCGCAGCCCCACAAGGAAAAGTCTGCGCCGGAACTGTAAGGAGGTGCTGATATGCCATATTACGATCACGACAAGGATTATCCCTTTGCCGCCTTTATCACCAATCTTGGGAAGTACAATGAGGGCGAACTTGTGGGCGAGTGGGTGAAGTTTCCCACCACCGCCGAGGAATTGAAGGAAGTGTTTAAGCGGATCGGGATCGGCCAGAAGGATGACTTCGGCCAGCCCTATGAGGAATGGTTCATCACGGACTATGACTGCTATGTGGACGGCCTCTATGACAAGCTGGGCGAATACGAAAATCTGGACGAGCTGAACTATCTGGCCTCCAAGCTGGATGAAATGGATCAGAGCGACTATGCGAAGTTCCAGGCAGCTATGGAAATCGGTGACTATACCAGCAGCCTGCAGGAGATCATTAACCTCACCGAGAATCTGGATTGTTATGAGATTTACCCCAATATCGAGGACTATGACGACCTGGGGCGTTATTACATTGAGGAACTGGAAGTCACTCAGGTTCCCGCCCACCTGCAGAACTATATCGACTATGAAGCCTATGGCCGGGATGTGGCGTTGGAGGAAAACGGCACTTTCACCGATCAGGGCTATGTGTGGGATACCAGAGAAACCTTCCATGAGTATTATGACGGTGAGCGCGGCAGTATCCCGGAGGAATGCCGGGTGATGACTTTCCAGGATGATCTTCCCGAAGAAGAAAAATCCGAGTGGGCTATGGATATCGCCTTTGACATGGACGAGTTTTTCCGTCAGAACGATCCGCAGTATGCAGCGGAGCACCCGGAGGCACACGCCGCAAAAGAAGAACTTTACGAAAACCTGATGGCGGGACGCATTTCTGCGCTGGATGAAAAGCTGGCGGCGCTGTGGCAGACGCAGGAGGACTATCTTCCTTCGGAGATTGAAAAGTTCAAGGATGCCACGGGCTATGAGGAATTTCTTGATTTTGATCCGGCGGAGGTCAAGGCCGCTTTGGATGACCCGGAGAAGTCCCATGCAGATGAAATGCTGTCCGCTGCGGAGAAGGTTGCCTCGGAAAAGATGACTGTGCTTGTAGTGGAGCCTATGAAGGAACCCTATGTGAAGGAGATCGACCCCGACCTTCATTCCCTGCAGGCAGAGGTTGGCGGTGATATTGGAGCGACCTATCCCTATTCCGACCCGGTGGCGCTGGTCTGCAATGATGAAGGAAAGCTCATCGGGCTTGATCTGAACCGTGGGCTGCGGGATGAAAATGGAGAAATTTATGATATCGTAGCAGGGACTTTCCTGGTGGTTGGACTTGGTGAGGAAGATTTTGCCTCCCTGTCCCCGGAACTGATTCAGAAATACACGGAACAGTTCAAAACGCCGGAACGATTTATGCAGATCAATGGCAATATCGTTGTTCTTCCTGTCCCAGCAGAGAAGCAAGACCTCGCTTATCTGCCAGACCGTTTTGAAACTGGCGAACGTGTGCAGACACCGAGGGGCAGCTTTCAGGTGACGGCTATGAGCCGGGAGCAGATGGAGGCGGCCGGTTACGGTGTCCACCATATTTCCGATGATAGAAAATATCTTATCATGGGGAATGGCACACGGGCCTTTGCCGTGGCAGCGGAGCAGCCGGAAAAGGACAATCCTCTCCGCACAACGGAAATGACGCTGGAGGATGACTACGGCATGATCGATGGCGTTATCAACAACGGCAGACGCGGCGAGGAATTGGAAAAAGCCCAGGAGTACGCAGAACGGACAACGCCGGAGAAGCCTTCCATCCGTGAGCGGTTAGAGGACGCAAAACGGGAGTGTGCCGAGCATAAGCCACCGGAGGGCAAGAAGCCCGGTCGTGATGTGCCGGAGCAGGACTGCCTATGAGCCGAAGCAAGAAGTGGCGGCTGGAATGGGCGTTCTTCCTGGGCGAGAATGGCAGACGGCAGTATAACCATATCTGTAAAAAATGTGTTCATGGCTGCAAGCAGAGTTTCCGGGCGTGTCTGGTCGCTTGTCCGTATTACAATTCCAAACGATCTAAAATCTGTGAAAATAAGGGTGGAAAAACCGCAGAATAATTTCCTGTATCCGTATTTTCAAAGGGAGCCTTTATGATTTCTCATGTGTCGGTCTGCTTGCTGGCACATGAAGAAAAAGGCTTGATTTCAGACATTTTCAGGCACACAAAATGGGAGTACAGCTTTTCGGTTCGTCCGATCGGCTGTACTCCCGCTTTTTCTTTTTAATCAAATTATTTGAACAGGGGTACAAACTGTACCTCAGTTAGAGAAGGATTTCCATAGTATTTTTTTAGGATTGGATAGGAAAGGATGGATAGCCGCCGTAGTAGGCGTTGTGGGAATGTGCGTAAACTGTCAAGATTGCGAGGCTGTGGGAAAGCTGTTTGCAGACCTGTGGGAAAAGGCTTGCCTTTTTCCATCAGGTTGTGAATGGCTTTTCCATCGGCACGAGCGGCAGTTTTCCATATTTCCATGACGCAAGAAAATCAACCAATAATCAGCCGATATATTGTCAGCGGCACATACCACACTGCTACGATCAGCCGCCATGCCAGAACGAAACCACCGATTACGCCGCCGATAATAAAGTTCAGCGCAAACAGGGCAATCCCTCCACCCAGGGAACCGCCGCCCGGCACGATCCAGAGGCACATCCGATGGAGTCCAAACGGCAGCCCGCAGAGTATCCAGAGCCATACATAGTCAAGCTATCCGTTCTTCACGCAGGCGGATTTGAAGATACAATACAGGATCAGTGCCACGGTTACGGGCAATACGCTTTTGAAGAAAAATGCTTTGATTGCTTCGCTTCTTGTCATCGGTAAAACCTCCTTCCGCAGTTCCATTATACAGGATGCCGGGAGCTGCGCCCAGCGTCTTTCAAAGAAATTTATTCCAGTTCATGCCGCCGCTGTTGTTCCTGTTCCTTTGGAACGGCCAGCAGTGCATCCACATTTTGCTTGACGGTCTCGTATTCCTGGGCTTCGGTTCTTGCGGCTTTGTATTCAGCAAGGAGCCGTTCCTTTTCTGCGTTGAGATTGGCAAGCTCCGTTTTCATGTTTTCCGTTGTCGGCAGCGGCACAGCCCCCAGCCGTTTCAATTCTCTGGCGGCCGCTTCAAAAAGGATGATTTCGCTCTCATGCCCCCGCAGGAACTTTTCTTTATCATTCGATTTACGGTATCGGTCATAAATTGGCTTTAGCTGGCGGTAAGTTCCGGCGTGCTTCATCACAAGAGTAAGTTCGGCACTTCTGCTTTCTATCTGCTTGATTTCTGCATGAGCGGTATCCCTGCGTGCGGATACTGCGGTCAATTTGCTTTCCAGTTCTCCATAACTGCTTATCCCGTGTTCCGTCAGGAAATTCATGGTCTTGGCGGCCTGTTTCAGATTGTTCAGCTTCGCCCAATGGGTGAAGCCTGCACTCTGCTGTGCCTTGATGTTGTTCTGGATATCAATGAGCAGGCTGATCTTTCCGTTCCGCTGTTTCGGCTGGTGGGAAGGTCTGGATCGTCCGGCAATCCGGGCAACAAGGGCTTCTTCGGTGTAGTCCACACCCAGAGTTTTCAGACGGGTGAACCGTTCCTGATCCGGCGCTCTGGCGGAGATATACTTGCCGCGCTTGATCTCATAACCTTCTCTCTGCAGGCGGCGAAGCAGTTCTTCTAAATCGGAACAGGCTGGCAGGAGTCGGTCAATGGCCGCTTTCAGCTTCGCCTTATAGCTGGTGCCGTTCTGCGTGGCCTGATGTTCAATATAGCTCTTGCCCTTGTCCTGTCCGGGGATTATGACGGACAGACCGTGTTCTTTGCAAAGCCGGTCCGAAGTGCGGCGGATATAGTGATAACTCCGCTTGTTGGAATGATAGTGCTTATGATCCGCAAAACTGACCGCATTGAAAATCAGGTGGTTATGAACATGATCTTTGTCTATGTGGGTGGTAAGTACAAATTCATACTTGCCGCCCAGAATTTCTTTTGCAAGCTCCATGCCGATTTTATGGGCTTGCTCCGGCGTGACCTCCCCAGGTTGAAAGGCTTGGATCAGGTGGCGCCCCAGGTTCGTTCCCTTGTCAATAGCATGGCGGCGGGTCCAGGCAAATTCGATATCCGCAGTTTCGGCGGCGCAGCCATAGGAGGATACAAGCAGCTTTCCGTCCGTCTTTTCCGGGTTGCAGATATAGTCAATGGCTGCTTTCAGCGTTGACTTGATAGGATGTGTCTTTGTAACTGCCATATCTCGTCCAGCCTTTCCCGTATCTCGTCCATGTCAGCCTGATACGCAGGACCTCCGGCGTTGATCCGCTTGGCGATCTGGTTGATGTTCCGCCCGATGGAGGAAAGCTCCTTGGTAAATGCCTTGATATCTGCGGTGTCCGTATAGATGATATATCCGTCAATCGCCATCTTGCGGAGGTAGGCACCATATCTGCGTGTCGGTAACTGGCTCATTTTTTCGTCTATGAGCCGTTTTTCATCCTCCGTGACATAGAATTTCATTTGGATATTCCGCTTTCGGTTTGCCATGCGCCGCCTCCGTTCTTCATAAGGGTTTGGGATTATCCCAACAAGCAATTTTGGATTTTCGGGCAAGGGACCTGAAAATCTCAAAATTCGCAAGCGGGTACTCGCTTGCTGTGCTTGCTACCGTATCTTATCCCTACTTATAAAGCGTTGCGGAAACCTCAAAATGCCCGCAAAATAAGAAAAACAGAGGATGTTCAGACACCCTCCGTTTCTTCATTCGGCTTTTCAATTTTTAAGGCCCCGTCAATGGCACCTTCCACGATAGGCAAATACTGTTCCGGGCAGAGCTTTAACTTCTGTCCGACCCGCTGGCGCAGCTCGCTTTCCTCTCGCATGACCTCTGGATTGAAATATCTCTCCATCGGCAGGCCGCAGATTTTTACAAGCTGAATGATGACCGGCAGGCTTGGGATCGTGCCCTCGTTTTCGATGTTGGCAAGATACCTGGTATCAATGTTCACCTTTTCGGCTAAATCTTTTCGTGCAAGGTTCTTCGCCTTCCGTGCTTCTTTTACATCTGCACCGAAGGTTTCAAAGCCAGGGCAGTCTTCAACTTTTGCCATTCAACATCACCCACATACATTTTATATTTCATAGTTTGCACATGGAATGATGCTATATGCTCTTTGCCTACATTTTATAATTCAATGCAAAATTCGAAAAGCGCCAGAGTTCCCTCTGGCGCTCATTTTACTTTCGCTGTGCGTTTTTTCTGTACTCTAGTGGCAACAATCCCGTGCTTTTTCGGAATAATTCTGCAAATCGGCTTGAAGTGGAATAGCCTACTGTTTTGGCAACTTGCCCGACTGTCAGCTCTGTATATGCCAGCAGATATTCTGCTTGGCTCATGCGCCGCTGTTGAACATATTCTGTGATGGTGCAGTCGTAGTATTTCTTAAAACAGCTTTTGAGCTTTGTTGTTCCCATGCAGGCAATCTGTGTTAGCCGTTCCAGAGGAATATCAAAAGCATAATGGTCGCTAAGATATGAGGCGACCGTCTGGATACTTTCTATATCCTGCTGTGAGAGCTTATGAACTGGTTTATCAGGATGCTTCTTCTGATATTCCACTACCATTGAAACTGCTTCTGCAACTTTTCCCTCATAAAAAAGTTTTGCGGCAATCCCTTCCCCGCGATAGTCCTTGATTTCTGTGAGTAACCGTGACATTTCTGGAAAGTCGGAAGTTTGGTCGATCTTCCGAAATGCATCCACAGGATTGATCTGTGCCTCTGGGTACAGTTTTTTCAGGTAGTCCTCATAATATGCCGGTGCAATCTCAATCCCAACCGAACGGATTGGAATATTTTTATGTATCAAAGCCTTGTATGGAGCGTAGCCTCCAATAAATGTTTTGATACAACCGGCAGACAGCCTACGGTATGGAGATAATTCCTCCCCGGAAATAGAGTCATACCGAGTGATACTCAGACATTCCGGCAGGGAACATTCCAACATGAAATCTTCGTGGAAGGAAAAGTTGTGGATTTTAATATCATATAGGTCTTTCTGTCCATAAGTCCAGTAGGAGCCTTCTCCAACTTCGGGAGAAAGTTTCCAGCAGTCACCTAATGCCCCATATTGCTGGTTGTCTGGGTCATGGATAAAACCGTGTTCAATCAGTAGCGGTGTATAAAACTGGTCAATAATTTCAGACATGAAAACAGACCGCCTCCTTTTTGCAACGATTAGACGAACTTTTGAAAGGAACAGACGAACATTGCCGGGACCTATTGAATGTTGTTCGATAAATGCGTATTGTATTAGGCGAAGATTAGAGGTATCTAACTGAAGAATATCACAAACCACTTGTCGAGTCAAGACAATGAAAGGTAGGAGGTCAAAATGAGTAATCAAGTAAATTCTATGAACAAAGGTCTGACAGTGAAAGACCTTGTAACAACAGGTATTTTTACTGCACTGTTATTTGTTTTTGTATTGGTGGGCGGTGTCTTTTTTGCAACGAATCCTGTACTTACTTTTTTCATGCCAGCAGGAGGTGGGCTGCTTGCTGGCCCCATTTATCTTTTGCTGATTGCAAAAGTACATAAGCGTTGGAGCCTTTCTATAATGGGCGTTATCATGGGTATTATTTGGTTCGTGACCGGTATGCACTGGGCTTTTGCATTGGGCTATCTGATCATGGCGATTGTCGCGGACTTTGTTGCTGGTGCAGGGCAGTACAAAAGCAAAAAACTCAACAGCCTGTCTTATATCCTGTTCTCTCTCGGTGGCACTGGTTCATATATCGTGTTCTTTGTTGATCCCAACGGCTGGGCGCAGACCATGCTGGGTAATGGAACCGAACAGAGCTACATCGACACCATGCAGGCAACCGCTAACACCGGCATTCTGATTGCCATGTTTGCCGCTGCTATCATTACATCTGCGATCAGCGCCTTTGTAGGCTGCAAAATGCTGAAAAAGCAGTTTGAAAAAGCAGGTATTACAGCATGAGCGGTAAACGCCACAAGAAAGGGCTTTGGCTCGACCCACGGGCCAAGCTCTTTCTTATTCTTGTGTGTGTTTTATCGTCCATGTTTGCTCCTTCACTTGCATATCAATTTGTCCTTGTTATGCTGATTGCGGTATTGGGGGCTTTCTTTGGAAAGTGGAAATATGTCATTAAGGCTGTATGCTTTTATGCGGTCATCTGTGCCCTGACAGTTTGGATCATGGCAGAAATGACAGGCACGCTGCGGACAATGTTTATTGCCTTTTTAGGATTGTTTCATAAGGTATATGCGTGCGGAACCTTGGCCGGGATTGTTCTGACTACTACAAAAGTCAATGAGTTCCTGTCTGCTATGAACCGTGTCCACGCACCCAAAAAGTTAGTAATTCCTATGGCAGTTATGCTACGGTACATTCCAACTATTCAAGAGGACTGGCGCTATATCAAGGACGCTATGCGGATGAGAGATGTTTCACCTTCTCTGGCGAGCTTTTTAGCACATCCGGGCATAACAGTTGAGTGTATTTATGTGCCTTTGTTGATGGCAGCTTCAAAAGCAGCGGATGATCTTTCTGTTGCTTCTGTCACCCGTGGAATTGAAAATCCCAATCCACGCACCTGCCTTGTCCAGATAAAATGCGGAGCTGCCGATTGGGGCGTCATGACCGTTGCCGTAGCTTATCTGATTTTTGAATTATGTGTGCGGGGAGGTGTGATCGGTTGATTGAGTTTGAAAATGTATCGTTTTCCTATACAGGACAGGAACATTGCGGGCTGCATGACATCAATTTGAAAATTTCGGACGGAGAATGTGTCCTGTTCTGTGGCCGCAGTGGGTGCGGAAAGACAACGATCACACGGCTGGTGAACGGCTTAATTCCTCAATTTTATCAAGGGGAACTTCATGGCCGTGTGCTGGTAGATGGTCAGGAAATCAGCAATATCCCTATGTATCAGATTGCCGCTAAGGTCGGCTCCGTTTTCCAAAATCCACGGACACAGTTTTTCAATGTGGACACAGACAGCGAGATCGCCTTTGGCATTGAGAACGAGGCTCGTCCTCCACAAGAGCTGATAGAGCGAGTGGAACAGACAGCCGACGATCTGCGTATTCAAAAGCTGCGGAACCGGAATATTTTTGAGTTGTCTGGCGGTGAAAAGCAGAAAATCGCCTTCGCTTCTGTTTATGCCATGAACCCACAGATTTATTTGCTGGATGAACCGTCCTCCAATTTGGATATGACTTCCATTCAGGAGTTGAGAGAGCATTTGCGGCTGATAAAAAAGCAGGGCAAAACGGTTTTGATAGCAGAACACCGGCTGTACTACCTGATGGAACTGGCCGACCGAATTGTTTATCTGGAAAAAGGAGAAATCAAAGGGATTTATACCCCGGAAGAATTTCGACAGCTGTCGGAACAGGAGCGTGAACGCATGGGCCTGCGGGCAGTTGATCTTCGGGCGATGTTCCCACCTAAACCCCACTCGATTGCCCCTATCCCGGTATTAGAGCTACGGAATGTGACGCTCCGTTACAAGAAACGAACCATTTTGCATGATATTGGCTTATCCGCAGGAAAGGGTGAAGTGATTGGCGTGGTCGGCCACAATGGAGCCGGAAAGACTACATTTTCTCGCGCTCTCTGTGGGCTTCACAAAGACTGCGATGGACAATTTTTGTGGGAAAGCAAGCCGATTGAGCGTAAGGAAAGGCTGCAACGCTCTTATATGGTCATGCAGGATGTGAACTATGAGCTTTTCGCTGACAGCGTAGAAGCAGAATGTTCCTTTGGCATCCGAAATCCAGACCAAACGCTGGTAAATGCAACTTTGGAAGAACTGGGACTTTCCCCATATCGAGAACAACATCCAAACACGCTTTCCGGCGGTCAAAAGCAACGAGTAGCTGTAGCTGTCAGCATGATTTGTGAGAAAGACTTGCTTGTATTTGATGAACCGACCAGCGGCCTTGACTTTGACAGTATGACGCAGGTTGCAGGATTGATCCGGCGATTATCCAATATGGGAAAAGTTATTTTCATTGTCACCCACGATTTTGAATTTGTCTGCCGTACCTGCTCACGTGTCCTGCATTTTGACGAGGGAGAAATGCCCGATGATGTACCAGTTACAATGGATGCCCTCCCGAAATTGAGAGAGCTGTTCTCTGTTTCAGATGGAAAGGAGAGGTAGTCTATGAAGCAGAAAAAAGAAAACAGAGTAGCACTGCTGCTCCATTGGGCCGGAGGCCAGAAAATCTGGCTGTTCCTGGCAATCCTGCTGTCCATGTGCAGTGGGCTTTGCATTATTGTTCCGTATATTGGGATTTACAGGCTGATGGATGCCACATTTAACAATGCCTGCACAAAAGAACTTGTGGTACAGACTGTGGCAATGATTGCCGCCGCTGTCACCCTGCGTTTTGTATTATTCGGCTGTTCCGGCGTGGCAGCCCATAAAGGCGCATACGGCGCACTATTCAAAGTGCGCTGCATGGTTGCGGAACACATGGCCAGAGCGCCTTTGGGGGCCTTGAATGAACGGCGCACCGGGGATATAAAAACGGTTCTGAATGAAGATATTGAAAAGCTGGAGTTGTTCCTGGCCCATAACCTTCCTGACCTTGTGTGCTATCTGGTTGGGCCGGTAGTCATCTTTATTTACCTGATGACCGTCAATATTCCTCTGGCATTGATTTCCCTGGTTCCGCTGATCCTTGCTGTTGTTGTAATGGGGATGATGTTCCGCAACACGGATGACCTGATGGAACGGGCCAATCGCTCCATTACCACACTGAACTCGGTTATGATTGAGTACATCAGCGGTATGAAATTGATTAAAGCCTATAACATGGGGAGCAAATCGTTTCAAAAGTTTTCAGACGCTATCCAGGAAGAAAACGCCATGTGGAATGAAACTTCCCGGCGCATGGGGCCACCTTATGCGGCCTTTGTTGTTATCATCGAATGTGGGATGTTGCTGATGGTTCCAATCGGCGGAATGTTTTTCCTCAAAGGCTCACTGGCGGCCAGCGCATTTTTGCTATTCGTCTATGTAGGTTCCATGTATCTGACGGAAATCCGCCCCCTGCAAGAACTGGGGACTAATTTTGCTAATGTACTGAACGCTGTTACCAAGACCAAAGAAATCCTGGATATTCCGATTTATGAGGGTGGAACGGACTTTCCCCAAAATCACGATATTGAACTTCGCAATGTCCGATTTTCCTATGACGGCAAGACCGATGTACTGCAAGGCGTCAACCTCAAAATCAATGACGGGGAACGCATGGCTCTTGTGGGACAGTCTGGTGCCGGTAAAAGCACTGTGATTGAACTGATCTCCCGCTTCTATGATGTGCAGGAGGGCGAAGTGCTGATTGGTGGAAAAAATGTCAAAGAGCTTGACTACGATACCATTCTGAAAAATGTAGCCATCGTATTTCAAAAGACATTCCTGACCCGTGACAGCGTTTTAGAAAATATCCGAATGGGCAGCAACGCCACTCTGGAAGAAGTGCGGGCTGCTGCAAAAGAGGCGCAGATTGACGATTTTATCATGTCCTTGCCAGATGGATATGACACGAAAGTGGGTAGCTTTGGCTCTCGCTTCTCCGGCGGTGAAAAACAGCGGATTGCGATTGCCCGCGCAATTCTGAAAAATGCACCTATCTTAATTTTGGACGAGGCCACAAGTGCCTCTGATCCGGAAAATCAGATGGAGATTGATAAAGCTATTCAAAATCTATGCAAAGGCAAAACAGTCATTGTAGTAGCACACCGTTTGAGTGCTTTGAAAATGTGCAACCGGGTGGCTGTGGTGGAAAATCATACAATTACCAGCGTTGGCACCCATGAGGAAGTTCGGAAGAACAACGCCTACTATCGAAATGCGTGGAAAGACTACGAGACAGCCCGGAATATCACTTATCAGTTGGAGGGAGGCGAGCAGCATGAATGAGCATGATGTATTGAAAAAAAACCGCAATTTCTATATTGGTGTCGGCGGAACCGTTCTGGAAGGACTTCTCTCCGGCAGCCTGTTTATGCTGCTTTACTCTGTTATGCAGTTTTTGTGGTCGGGTCAATTTGACATGAACCGCGTTCTGGCTCTGACCGGTATTATTGCAGTGGTTTTTCTTCTCCGTATCCTGATTTACAGCTACGGTTATACCAAAGCGCAGATTGGCGGTGCGGAGGTCAGTAAGAATATTCGGCTTTTTATGGGTGACCATTTGAAGCGCATCCCACTGTCCCGCTTTACGCAGGGGCAGACCGGCGATTATATCAACACCATCACAAGCGATGTAAACAACTACGAAAAAATCCTGACCCATAAAGTCGGAGATTTGGCAAAGAATTTTGCCCTGTCATTGATGTTGATTGTCTTTGTTGTGACGCTTTATGTTCCAGCTGGAATTATCCTGCTGATAGCAGACCTTCTTTTAATCCCCGGCCTGTGGCTTTCTTTCCGCATGGTACGGAAATATGGAAAAGAAAAGAACGATATTTGTGCGGAGAACGTCAGCAGCATTGTTGAATATGTTTCTGGTATTCAGACTTTCCGAGCTTATGGTGTAGGCGGTATGAAGAACAAAACCGTTATCAACGCCATGCGGGAGTTTTGCCGGATCAGCTTTGTATACGAAGCAAAGGTGCTTCCCATTGGTGCGGGCTTTGGCATTTTAAGTTGGCTGTCCTGTCCACTGGTTATCTGGTTGTCCTATGCACCTTGGATCGCAGGGACACTGAACACAGTAGACTACCTTTTGATTTGTATGTTACCCCTGTTTTGTGCAAAGTTGGCTAACTCGATTTTTGTAGACCTCACCAGTTATAAGAACCTGATGATCTCGAAAAACAAAATCTTGGGTGTAATGAATGAGCCGGAGGAAACTGGAAGCATGGAACCGCTTCACACAGCTACCCATGAAATCACATTTGACAATGTAAATTTTGCATATGTTCCCGGTGAACCGGTACTAAAACATGCCACCTTTACGGTACCAGATCAAAAGCTCACGGCCATTGTCGGAGACTCTGGCTCCGGCAAATCTACCATTTTGAACCTGATTGCAAAATATTATGAAGCAACGAGCGGGACGATTTCGATTGGCGGTAAACCCATTAACCATATTGCCGCAGAGCGTGTACTGGAACAAGTTTCTATGGTAGACCAGGACGTATTTCTTTTTGATGATACCATCCGGGATAATATCCGCCACGCTCGCCCTAATGCTACGGACACGGAAATCGAGGCTGCCTGCCGGGAGGCTAACTGTGACAGCTTCATCCGTAAGATGGAGAAGGGATACGATACGCCGACTGGCGAGAATGGAAATCTTCTCTCTGGCGGTGAGCGTCAGCGAATTTCAATAGCCCGCGCTATCCTAAAAAATAGCCCCATCCTACTTTTGGATGAAGCAACAGCATCTCTTGATATTGAAAATGAGCTTGCCGTAAAGCAGGCCATCGCCAATCTGCTAAAAGAAAAAAAGACAGTGGTAATGATTGCTCATACCCTTTCCATTGTCAAAAATGCAGATCAAATCCTTGTAATGGGTGATGGCAGAATTGCTGAATCAGGAACCCACGAAGAATTGCTTGCGAAGGGCGGAAAATATGCAGCTATGTGGAACGCAGAGCAAAAAATATCGGCTTGATAGAAGCTAAAGAAGAATAATTGCATAGCGCATGAACCTGCCCCGACTACGGGGAAAGAAAAAAACCGCTGGCTGGGGCAGGTGATTTTGCACGCTCAATTTAAGTTATTACCCTAACGGCGGTTTTGAGAAATCAGAGCCGCCGTTTCTTTGCGTTTACACAAACCAATGACGACTTGCAGGGACACGGTAGCCGATTGGAGGTTATTTTGCCGTGTCCTTCTTTTTGTTTCGCAGTATCCATGATCTGCACCAGTTAAAAAAAGCGTAGCCCCTCCATCGGAGTCGTCCGGCTTTGAGTATGAAATATACCATGTAAGCAATCTTCTTTATAAAACATTTCTGCGCCCAGCAGGTCCGTTGCGACTTGCTAGGCGCTTTTTGCTGTTTTCCGAGGACAAGCCCGCCTCGAAAAATTTTTTTGAGAAATTTTCAAAAAGGAGGCTTTTAGCGGGTAGCGAGCGGCTTTGCGTTCGCCTTGTTAGCGGAAAGGGAGAAACCCACCTCATTC
>ERZ1034946.317-NODE-317-length-29427-cov-23.825991_pt1 | contig 29427 bp, 31 predicted proteins | sample MGYA00520591_ERZ1034946 | MGnify/ENA primary metagenome ERZ1034946 (study PRJEB33766, sample SAMN09781753) | gut metagenome | biome: gut microbiome | host: Homo sapiens | place: Madagascar | study: EMG produced TPA metagenomics assembly of the PRJNA485056 data...
TATATATATTAATCAAAAAAAAGCTCGAAAAAAGGTTGACAATAATAATGTTCTGTGCAATAATCATTATAAGAAACAACGTTACACATATTAAAGAACATAGTTCTGATATTTCTTTTAGAGATTAAAGTTTCTTATGAAAACGTGTAAGAATGGGGATTCTTCACGTAATGGGGATTTGTGTAAAAGGGGATGGCTTTTCGAAAAAACAGCAATTGGGGAATTGTGTAAAAGGTCATTCAAAAGTAAAAGGGACATCTGTAAAAGGGAATTCATAAGGGGAATTCAAAATTGTGTAAAAGGTATGTAAAAGGGGAATTTTTTCCTGAGTTTGTGTAAAAAGGGAATTGAAATCAAAAGGGGATTTGTGTAACTGTATAAAAAGGATGCAGAATATGCATCCTTTTTATATTGTTTAAATATTCAAATTTGTAAAATCCTGACCACTTTCATTCTGGGTCATATTTCCGACGGTATTCAAGAACTTGGCATTGTTGGATGATGTTGCCAGATCCATATATCTCACAAAGATATCCTCAACTGTCGTATTCTGTTCCTCTGCGATTTTTAGCATAATAGGCTTCAAACGATCTAACTGGGAAGATACCCGCATCTTCTTATCGGGATCATTTAATTTACGTTCTGCATATTCATTAATTCGATCTAATAATTTCTTGTCTTCTTCTGTCATATCAGTCACCTCACACCTTTCCTTGAATGCCCATATAGAGTGTCACTATGAACGATTCTAACACTCCGTGCTTCAGTTGTCAAAAAAGACTTTATCTGATACAATGTTCTTATTATAAAAATCAGGAGGTTATCAGCATGGCACAGATCAGACCATTTCAAGGGTATAGACCCAAAGAAGGCTTGGAATCAGAAATAGCAGCACTTCCTTATGATGTGTACAACAGAGCAGAAGCCAAACAGGCAGTGAAAGACCATCCATTATCTTTTCTGAATATAGACAGGGCAGAAACGCAGTTTGATGATTCTGTAGATACCTATGACCCTAAAGTATATCAGAAGGCTCACGATCTGCTTTGGCAGATGATAAACGATGGTAATTTCGTTCAGGAGGATAAGCCTGTCTATTATCTTTATGAGCTTACCATGAATGGTCGCGTCCAGACTGGTATTGTAGCCTGTGCCAGTATAGATGACTATCTGAACCAGGTTATCAAAAAACACGAGAATACAAGAGAAGATAAAGAACTGGACAGAATTCGACACGTGGAGACCTGTCAGGCTCAAACAGGGCCTATCTTTCTTGCATACAGAGCCAATCCTGTATTAAATGAAATCATTACCCGCACCAAATATAATGATGCTCTTTATGATTTCACTTCCGAGGATGAAATCACCCATAGAGTATGGTGTGTTCATGAAGATACCGATATCAGTGCAATTGCTGATACCTTTGCCCAAATAGATCAGATCTATATTGCGGATGGTCATCATCGCTGTGCCTCCGCAGTTAAAGTAGGTCAGCGAATGAGAGCAGCTCATCCTGATTATACTGGTAAAGAAGAATTTAATTATTTCCTTTCTGTATTATTTGCAGATGAAGAATTGATGATCATGGATTATAACAGAGTAGTCAAGGTTCTGAATGGTCTTACTCCTTCTGAATTCCTGAATCAGGTCACATCAGTCTATCAGCTGCTGGAGACTGGTGAACATTGTCACCGACCTGAACATAAAGGACAGGTTGCCATGTATCTGCAGGATAAATGGCATCTGCTTGAAATAAAACCAGAATACACATCAGCAGATCCTGTAAACGGTCTGGATGTTGCTTTATTACAGAACCTGGTTCTTTCGCCGGTTCTACATATTACAGATTCTAAGACTGATAAGCGAATTGACTTTGTAGGTGGAATCAGAGGAATGGAAGAGTTGGAGCGCAGAGTTCATACAGATTGTGCTGTAGCCTTTGCCATGTACCCGACTTCCATCCATGAATTATTTGAAGTTGCTGATGCAGGTCTTCTGATGCCTCCAAAATCCACCTGGTTCGAGCCTAAGCTTCGGAGTGGATTATTTATTCATGCATTCTAAACAACAGGAAAGGATATTGTATCATGCTGCTTCTAACTTCTGAAGAACTGAAAGAACTCAATAAAAACTTAAATGCATTTGAAAAATTTCTCCAGGATCTGCCAGACAAAGCACTGGCTCTTGGTATCCGTGTTCTGCTCGCCGTTGTCTTTTTTCTGATTGGTATGAAAATCATATCTTTTATCAGAAAGATTCTGCGTAAATCCTTACAGAGAGCAGGAGCGGAGACTGGTGTCATACAGTTTCTGGATGCTTTGTGCAAGGGCGCTCTGTACTTTGTCCTTTTGCTGGCTATTGCCAACAGTTTTGGATTCGATGCAGCAAGTATCATGGCATTGCTTGGTTCTCTAGGTGTTACCATTGGTCTTGCCCTGCAGGGAAGTCTGAGTAATCTTGCCGGTGGTGTTCTGATTCTGATTCTAAAGCCATTTCGAGTAGGAGACTATATTATAGAAGACGCCCATAAGAATGAAGGCACTGTATGCGAAATTGGTATATTCTACACCAAATTACAGACAATAGATAACCGCATTGTTGTTCTGCCCAATGGCAATCTTGCCAATAATTCCCTGACCAATTACACTGCAAATTCATTGCGTCGTATTGATCTGAATATTGGTATCTCTTACAGTTCCAATATTGCGCAGGCGAAGCAGGTATTGGAGCAGGTTATTATGGAAGATCCCGATATTGATCATACAACTGCACCTATCGTCTGTGTAGATTCCCTCGGAAGCAGTGAAGTAGTGATTGGATTAAGATGTTTCTGTCCTACTGAGAAGTACTGGCCAACAAGATGGCGTCTGACTGAAAAAGCCAAATTATCTCTGGATGAAGCCGGTATTGAAATTCCATTCCAGCAGGTATCTGTTCACATAAGCCCTGATGCATAATTATTTTATCAATTTTTCAAAAAACTCTTGAAAAAAGCACAATTATTATATATACTATCTAAGTCGGCAATCGAGTTGTCGACGGCATGCTTTCGTAGCGCAGTTGGTAGCGCAACTGATTCGTAATCAGTAGGTCGAGGGTTCAAGTCCCTTCGAAAGCTTCTATATGAATTACTTTTTAACTTCGGATTTTTTATCCGAAGTTTTTTTTACCTAAAGATTACGCATTTCTTCCTGTATTTTCAGCGTTTTTCATATATTGACATTTTTTATTCCCGGACGTAGAATTTCTTTAGAATTTAATATTTGTGTAATAAATACGTAATTATTACCAATGTACATTCATAATTCAACATAGCTAAAGAGGTCGAAGGTCATGGGAGAACCAGTACAGAAAGAATTATATGCATCTGCTATGCGTAAACAGCAGAAGATAACTTACATCAGTTGTGGAATGGCAGCAATTATCATAGGATTAGTTGTTGTATTTTGCCATTTCCTATATACAGGAGATTCTTCCGAAGATACGAATCAGTCCTCAGAAGTCTATATTTTAAAGGATGAAGTGGTAGATACCAGTTATCTACATTCCCAGCATACGATGTTCAATCCGTCGCTCCAATAGTGATAAAAGCCAGTATAACAACATGGCAATCGCACATAAAATCACAATGCTCATAATCAGCAGATCCAGCTTGAATACCTGTTCTCCATAGATGATCAGATATCCAAGCCCCTGTCTTCCTGCAAGGAATTCACCAATAATTACCCCTACCAGTGCTAATCCGATATTTGTTTTTGCAATAGATAGAAAAGTCGGAAGGCTCCCGGGGAATACCACTTTGGTAAAAGCCTGCAATCTATTACCGCCTAATGTTTCTATTAATTTCAACCTTTCCGGATCTGTCTGTATAAATACCTGGTACAGATTCAGTATACATCCGAATATCCCTACTGACATTCCACAGAGTATGATTGTCTTTGGTCCTGTTCCCAGCCATACGATAATAAGCGGTGCTAGTGCGGATTTTGGCAGACTGTTCAATACGATCAGAAACGGTTCAAAGGTATGCCCCAGGCCAGGCAGGAACCAGAACAGGGTCGCCAGTATCAGTGAAAAGATAACAATCAGTAGAAAGCTGACAACAGATTCCCACAGTGTCATACCGATATGCCGCAACAGTGACATATCCTGCAAATCCTGTAAGAACAGTATTCCAATAGCCCTTGGTGAACTGAAGTAAAAATCATCAATCCATTCAAAATCAGAAGCCATCTGCCATAATACAAGAAACCCTATAGACAGTATAATCCGGCTCCATATAACGGCTTTTTTCCTCTGTCTCTGCGAAGTCAAAAAGGCAAGCTGTCCTTGCGAATAAAGCAATAATTCCTCATCTTGTTTCCTGATTTTCATTCTGAAGCTCCTTCCATATTAAATCAAAATATTCCTGAAACAGCTTTGACTGACGGATAGATTCATGCGCTATTCCCTGTTTTTCAAATTCAATAGGAATTACTTTCTTCACATATCCTGGTATTTTCGGCAGCAAAAAGACAGTATCTGCCATAGAAATAGCCTCTGAAATATCATGTGTCACCAGAATAGCAGTCTTTTGTTCTGTCTTGATAATATCACGTACATCTTCCGATACCTGTAATCTGGTCTGATAATCCAATGCACTGAAAGGCTCATCGAGAAGCAGAAGATCAGGCTGCAGCGCCAGCGTCCGAATCAGAGCGATTCTTTGTCTCATTCCTCCCGAAAGAGCAGAGGGCTTTAATCTTATTGTGTTTTCCAGATGATATTTTACTAACAGCTGATTTACCAGCTCGATATTTTCCGGTAAAAGCTTGTGTTGAATCTCAAGTCCCAGAAGGATGTTATGATAGACATCCCTCCATTCCAGCAAGTGATCGTGCTGAAGCATATAACCAATTCTTGGCGTCTGAAAATCATCAGAATAAAATGTAATATACCCTCCCGTTGGTTGTAGAAGTCCGGCGATCAACGATAATATCGTAGACTTTCCACATCCGGAAGGACCAACAACAGCTATGAAGCTTCCCCGTTCTATCTCGAAACTCATATCCTGTAATACCTGAATTTCACCTGTATTACTGTAATAAGAAAAATCAACATGGTCGAATTTCAGAAAATACACCCGGCTCATTCCTTCCACAATCTAATAGATACCTTATAGTATGTATTTTCTCGAAAAATGTAACTTGAATATTAATATTTATGCATTTTCTGTCACATCTGCCTTGATTCACAGCCAAACTTATGTTAAATTGTAACTATTCGGAATCGTATAAAATCATCTGTTCCGTTACACTAAAAAACAAGGAGTGATTAAACATGGCACAGCTCTGGGGTGGTAGATTTACCAAAGAGACAGATAAGCTTGTATATAATTTCAATGCATCTATTTCCTTTGACCAGAAGTTCTTTCATCAGGATGTAGAAGGCAGCATGGCACATGTAAAAATGCTTGCAAAACAGGGAATCCTGACAGAAGATGAGAAGAATCAGATTCTTGCCGGATTGGAAAGTATTGTAAAGGATGTAGACAATGGTTCTCTTCATATTACTGATGAATATGAAGATATTCACAGTTTTGTAGAGGCTAACCTGATAGACCGGATTGGCGATGCAGGCAAGAAGCTTCACACTGGAAGAAGCCGTAATGACCAGGTTGCACTTGATATGAAACTTTATACAAGACATGAAGTGGTAGAGATTAACGGACTTTTAAAAGAGCTTCTTGAAGTCATCATTCATGTTATGGAGAACAATCTCGACACCTATATGCCAGGATTCACTCATTTACAGAAAGCGCAGCCAATTACACTGGCTCATCATATGGGTGCATATTTTGAAATGTTCAAGCGTGACAGACAGCGTCTGGATGATATCTACGAGAGAATGAATTATTGCCCGTTAGGTTCTGGAGCACTCGCCGGAACAACATATCCTCTGGATCGTGCCTATACTGCAGAGCTTCTTGATTTTGACGGTCCTACACTTAACAGTATGGACTCTGTAGCCGACAGAGATTATGTGATAGAGCTTCTGGCTGCATTATCTACGATCATGATGCATTTAAGCCGTTTCTGCGAAGAGATCATTATCTGGAATTCCAACGAATACCGTTTCGTAGAAATTGATGATGCTTATTCTACAGGCAGCAGCATTATGCCTCAGAAGAAGAATCCTGATATTGCCGAATTAGTACGTGGCAAGACAGGCAGAGTATATGGTGCATTGATGTCCATTCTGACTACCATGAAAGGAATTCCCCTTGCCTACAATAAAGATATGCAGGAAGACAAGGAGCTTACCTTTGATGCGATTGATACCGTAAAAGGCTGCATCGCTCTGTTTACAGGTATGCTCCGCACTATGAAATTCAATAGGGATATTATGAAAGTCAGTGCTATGAAGGGCTTTACCAATGCAACTGATGCAGCAGATTATCTCGTAAATCATGGTGTACCTTTCAGAGATGCCCATGGTATTATTGGAAGACTTGTGTTATACTGTATTGAACAGAACAAAGCAATAGACGAATTATCCCTGGAAGAGCTGAAATCCATCAGCCCGGTATTTGAACAGGATATATATGATGCGATTAGTCTGGAGACCTGTGTAAATAAGCGAACCACAATTGGCGCCCCTGGTCCGGCTGCCATGAAAGAAGTGATTCGTCTGAATCAGGAATATCTGAAACTTAGCTAATCCATATTTATACTATAAAAACGAAATGAGGAGAAATGTATGAGTGAAAAATTGAAGGTAGGTATCCTTGGTGGTACCGGTATGGTTGGTCAGAGATTTATCTCTTTATTAGAGAATCATCCCTGGTTCGAGGTAACAACAATTGCAGCAAGCCCACGTTCTGCCGGCAAGACCTATGCAGAAGCAGTAGGTGACAGATGGAAAATGGATACTCCAATGCCAGAGGCTGTTAAGAACATTGTTGTTATGAATGTAAATGAAGTAGAAAAGGTTGCTTCCGAAGTAGATTTCGTCTTTTCCGCAGTAGATATGACAAAGGAAGAGATCAAGAAGATCGAAGAAGATTATGCAAAAACAGAGACTCCTGTAGTCAGCAACAACTCCGCTCATCGTTGGACACCTGATGTACCTATGGTAGTTCCTGAAATCAACCCTGAACATATGAAGGTCATTGATTTCCAGAAGAAACGTCTCGGTACTACCAGAGGCTTCGTAGCTGTTAAGCCCAATTGTTCTATCCAGAGCTATGCTCCGGTATTAACAGCCTGGAAAGAATTTGAGCCATACGAAGTAGTTGCAACTACATATCAGGCAATCTCCGGTGCCGGCAAGACTTTCAAGGACTGGCCTGAAATGGTTGGTAATATCATTCCTTATATCGGTGGCGAAGAAGAGAAGAGCGAGAAAGAGCCTCTTAGAATCTGGGGTAAGATTGAAGATGGCGTTATCGTTCCTGCTACTTCACCTGTTATCACCTGCCAGTGTATCCGTGTACCGGTTCTGAATGGCCATACAGCTGCTGTATTTGTTAAATTCAAGAAGAAACCTACCAAGGAACAGTTAATTGAGAAGTTAGTAAGCTTCAAGGGACTTCCTCAGGAATTAGAGCTTCCAAGTGCTCCTAAGCAGTTCATTCAGTATCTGGAAGAAGACAACAGACCTCAGGTAGCCCTGGATGTCAACTTTGAAAACGGCATGGGTATCTCTGTAGGACGTTTAAGAGAAGATACTGTATATGACTGGAAATTCGTAGGACTTTCCCACAATACAGTCAGAGGTGCCGCAGGCGGTGCTGTCCTGTGTGCCGAGCTTTTAAAAGCACAGGGATATATCACAAAGAAATAAGAAATACATAATAAGAAACAAGCACAGTTTCCAATTAGAATCAGAAAAGCAGGTGTGTCATGCATGCCTGCTTTTTTAGGCGAGAGGATAAGTTGTAAGTGGGTAAGAAGTTAATTTATGTGTAGCTCAACATAATACTTTTTTTTATGAGTTTTAGAATATGTTGAGTTGTTGTCGTTTTTTGCTTGTTTCATAGTTTTTTTGATTCCTTTCTTAACATAATTTAATTTATACGTTGTACTTATGGAGGTTAATATGGCTAAATATGCATATCGAGTTCCGAATGGAACTGAAAATGACAGAGTAGATGCATCTGACCTGCCATTACATGGTAATGGAACATTTTATTGCACAACACCTGATTGTCGAGCCAGAATGTATGTGCGTTCTCCGCAAAAGCAAAGTGCGTGTTTTGTGAGTTATAGTATATCAGAACACACAGGAGGAATTCTTTGTCATATTAAGGATTTGTTTAAACCAGATGATTACTGTGAAAATCTCTTTTCTCTGGACAACTTTTTTACTAACTTATTGACTAAGCAAGATCGAGATTCTTCTCCACATCATGGAAGCGGCGGAAAAGGTAGTAATAGCAAAATTGCCATAAATACTTTAAAAATGCTTTATCTGATGTGTGTTCAGTATCGTGAAGGTGGCAGTTATAACAATTATCCAATAGATGATATTCTCGTTGACAAGTATAATTTTGATAAATACCGAGAAAATGGTATTATCGGTAATCGAATCGTTGCATGCACTTTTTGGAAATATGATCCTAATACGAATTGTATTTTTATGAACTGCCCCGATGAAAGATTATATTTGCCGGGGGAAGAACATAAAATTCTTAAAATACATGTAACGGATGATAAAATGTTCGAAAAGTGTGCGAACAAACTAAAAGATAAAACGCATTTGCATATATCAGTAATAGGTGCAAATTGGATACCGTCAAATGATAATAATTGTCTGGCTGAGTGTGAAGTTGTATCTGTGGGAAAACAAATATGCAAAGGGGACTAATACGGTTTTTGCATAATTAAAAAATTATCCCTTTTTAAAATTTTTGCAATTTCAAGTGCTTGTTCCTCGGAGTAGCCATATCCTTCGAATTCTTCCATTAACGCCTCTGTATTTATCTCACGGCTTTCATATCCTAATATATAATGTATGATACGAAATTGAGCAGTGGTTAGAGAATTTAATTTATTTTTTACAAGCATAGGTATCCATTCGAGCAGTTCTTTTCGTTCTGTTTTCTCGTTTACTAAGTCAATTGATTTATTTTTCATCTCTTATTCCTTTCTGCGGGTGATACTCTATCACCCGCGAAAACTGTTTTAGATTAAAGTTCGAAGCCACTCCATCAATCCCTCATCATCATTCCATTGCGGCATCGCCGGAGTGCCTTTAATAGGATTTGCTTTTTCGAGAGCTTCCCGTTTGAGCGTTGTATCTGCTCTCGCATATATTTCTGTTGTAGTGACACTACTGTGTCCAAGCAGATCACGAATATAGACTAAATTCACATTTGCTTGTAATAGATGCATTGCTTTTGAATGTCTAATGCAGTGAGGCGAAAGTTTTTCGGGAATAAGTTCAGGATGAACTTTCCTCGCCATATCTGCGTATTTTGTTAAAATATAGCTGATTCCAAAACGTGAAAGCTGTTGACCGTTTCTATTTTGAAATAGGTATGCATCATTTCCACCTGCATCAATTTTAAAATCTTTAATATATTGCTTTAATATATCCACGGTTCTGGAAAGAAGTGGAACAATGCGTGTTTTATCTCCCTTTCCGGTTATTCTTATTGTTGCAGGTGTGCTAAAACGAATATGAACTATCTTAATATCTGCGATTTCTTGAACTCTGGCACCTGTGTCGTACATAAGACTGAGAATAGCCAGATCCCGGCGACCGTATTTGGTTTTTATATCTGGTTGTTCAAGAAGTAATTTTATGCCGTCAATAGTAAGATATTTTAACCCAGGTTCTGGTTGCTTCATTGGCCGTATGGCTAAATTTTCCTGACATTGCAGGGCACGGTCTGGTAGTGCGAATTGCAGATACCTGAAAAATGATTTTAATGCACCTAATCGTTGATTGCAGGTACTTGCACCACAATTTCTTTCCTTTTTGAGCCATAGCATAAAATCTTCAATTTCTTGAACATTAAGCATATCTAATGTCAGCAAATTTGGTTTTATATGTTTTCCCGTATCGTAAAACAAAAGCAGTAACCGAAATGTGTCACGATACGTAGCTATTGAATTAGGACTTAGATTTCGTTGTATTGGCAAGTATTCTGTGAAAAATTTGGTCATGTGATATGCAAAATCAGGTGTTTTATTCTTCATACATCACACCTCCGACTTCTGGAAATACATGCCCGGTTAGCTCGTCCATTTGTTCTAGCACATCTGGAAAAGCTTCAGCGGTTAATTTTAAATAATACTGTGTCGAAGCAATGCCTGTATGTCCAACGTATTTAGACAAAATAGGAAGCATAGCAGTAAGATCAACACCTTCTTTCGCCCATTGGTTTAATCTATGACATATAAATGTGTGACGTAGATCATGAACTCGTGGTCCCAGTTCCTTGCCAAGATATGGGATTCCTGCTAACCATAGTTGTTCTCGAAAATGTCGTTCTATATTACTTACACAATATCCGGTTCCGTCTTTTTTGAAGAAGAATGGAAAGTCTTCTTCATGATCACTGTGAACAGATTCTGTGTATGTTCTGCATCGAGTTGCTAGTGTTGCTGCCAGTGGAACGAGTCGTTCATTTCCGTTTTTGGAATCATGAATATGAATAATTCCACGTTCGATATCAACATCACCAACTGTAAGATTAAGAAGCTCCGATATGCGGAAACCGCATCCATAAAGCATCCGGTATAAAAGCGGAAACGAGAGATGGCGGTATGGAGAATTTGGAGTATATTCCATTTGATCTAAAGAAATAAATAGTTTCTTAATCTCTGCTTTGGTGAATACATATGCCGTATGTTGTGAAAAATGATATTTTTGCGGTGGGGCTATATAGCCGGAGTAGCCTTGGCTGTTTAAAAATATAGCAAAGTGTTGAAGATACATAATCCTCGCTGATCTTGTAGTATCATTTTCGTTCGGCCGTTTTTGTGCCCAAGCCAGAACAATTTCTTTCGACAATTCGTAATTTTTCACTTCATATCGTTTGCTGAATGTATCAAATACATGTAATGCGTTATATCCACCCACATAATCATATCCTAGTGCCTGCTTTTGTTTTACAAACAAATCCAACATGGGAGCAAATGGTCCATCAAAAGATCTAACTGTTCTTTTCTTCATAAGTCCACCTCCAATCCACACAGGGCAAGTTGCTTTATACTGATTCTCAAGTAAACTTCTGTGCTTGAGATATCTGCATGTCCAAGTGTTTGCGATATAACAGGGAGAGAAACATCATTTTCAAGCATTCTGGTAGCCAAACTGTGTCGAAAAGCATGCATTCCAGTAAGTTTGTTAGCGGGAGTATTGATACCCGCTGTTCGCATCTGTCGTGGAATAACATTACCAAGAGAATGCAATTCTCCATAAGGATACATATGAGACACAAAAATGTTTTTAACATTAGTTTCTGGACGCCCATTTTTTAAATAATCTATGATAGCCCAGCCTACGTCATCTGGTAGTGGCAAAGAAAGTGCATGCCCGGTTTTTTGCTGACAAAACGAGATGAGTTTATTGTCCCAGTTAATGTTTGAAAATGTCAAGGTTCGGATATCGCTACTTCTAATTCCTAATCTTGCTGCAATCAGAAAAATGGCATAATTTCGTTTACCGATAGGATTTGAACGATCCACAGAATTAAGTATTTTTTCAATTTATGTGTCGGTAAATGTGCTGGGGATTTTCTGTTGGCGGATGTTTTTTACGTGAGGGATGAAATCCGAAAGCGGAGTGTCAATAAATCCATTTTCATATCCAAAAGTTAGTAGCCTGCGAATTTCGCGTAGTGATTCAGAAACATAAGTTGTAGAAAAACCTGCAAATGATAAAATGTAGGTGTTAATTATTGTTCCTGTTACAGACTTAAAATCTCGAATCCCAATATCATAAAGATAATCATGGAATCGCATGAGCTTTCCACGTAGATGTTTCATGGTGCTTTCGGAAAAATGTCTATGCTCCTCAGCTTTTAAGAATTCCGAAAAAAGATCATGTAACTCTTCCGAAAAATCTGTTGATGGTGTACAATACTGACGGAAGATAACGTGAAATTGTGTAAAATCTGAAAGTATGTTCACAGCTCGTGTGATGCGATACATAGAATCACGTTTTTCTAAAGCTTCGGCACATACATCCTGAAGGAATTGTTGACGAAAACCCTCTGTGAATTCTTGATTGGGCTGAACTGAAGCATAAGACAATATAGATTGCCACGTTTTATTGTAGGTCTGTACTTGACAATCGCTATAGCCCTTTTGAAACATCACCTCCTTTAATTCAGAAACATAGGTTTGCAATTCTGATGTAAAAACCTTATTGAGTCCTTCCATTCTCTTCTCCTTTCTTGCTATAAATGGTTTGTTACATTAATAACCATATCAAAAAGGAAAGAAAATGTTGAGTAATTGTCGTTGTAAAACTAATAAAGAAAGGAAAGAGTCATCTGACTCAACATAATATATGACTCATAAAAAGTTAATCATAACAGAGAAACCTTCTGTTGCACAGGATTATGCTAAGGTTTTTCAGGTATCAGGCAGAAATAACGGTTATATAGAGAATCAGGATTATGTCATTACATGGTGTGTAGGTCATCTGGTAGAAATGGTCTACCCGGAGGAATACGATATTCGCTACAAACGCTGGGTGCTGGCAGATCTGCCTTTTCTTCCGCAGACCTATAAATATGGAGTCATTAAGAACGTACAGCAGCAATATGATATCGTTCACAAGCTTCTGCACAGACAGGATATTGATACCGTCTACTGGGCAGGCGACTCTGGAAAAGAAGGACAGACAATTGAAGAGAATATCCGTAATTACGGTGGTGTAAGAGAGGGCATGACAGAACTTCGCGTCTGGATTGATTCCCAGACGGAGGAAGAGATCAGAAGAGGTGTTCAGGAAGCAAAACCCATGTCCGCATATGCGAACCTCGGTTCGTCTGGTATTATGCGTTCTATCGAAGACTATGCCATGGGAATTAATTTTTCCCGTGTCATGTCTGTAAAATATGGCAAATTATTGAATGATGCTGCTGCCACAAATGGATATACTGCCATTGCCGTGGGGCGTGTTATGACCTGCGTACTGGGTATGGTCGTTAATCGGGAAAGGGAGATACGTAACTTTAAGGAGACTCCTTTTTACCGCGTTACAGGAGATTTTACCGATGCCCACATTGAAGCAGAATGGAAAGCAATCGAAGGCTCCACCTATTATGAATCACCAAAGTTGTATAAAGAAAATGGATTCAAAGAACGCGTGGATGCACAAGCCCTGATTGACAGCTTTGCCGGAAAAGATGCCATTATACAGACTTTAGAGAAGGGCACAGCCCGTAAAAAGGCTCCCTTATTGTTCAACCTGGCAGAATTACAGGCAGAATGTTCCAAACGCTTCAAGATCAGCCCTGATGAAACTTTACAGGTAGCCCAGGATCTGTATGAGAAGAAACTGACAACCTATCCTAGAACAGATGCCCGTGTACTGACAACAGCCGTTGCCAGGGAAATCAGCAAGAACCTGTATAAATTGCGTGATTACACACCAACACAGAAATTTACACAGACAATTTTACAGAATAAGTCATATACCCACCTTGCAAACACACAATATACTGATGACAGCAAAGTTACAGATCACTATGCCATTATTCCTACAGGTCAATTAACGGAGCTTGGCACATTGTCTCCACTACAACAAAAGGTATATGAGCTGATAGTTCGCCGCTTCTTAAGTATATTTTATCCTGCTGCCGAATATCAGACATTGAAATTAGTCATCCAGATAGATAAAGAATCTCTATTCACATCGGCAAAGGTATTAAAAAGCCTTGGTTTCCTTGAAGTCATGGGCAAAACTCTGGAAAATGCAGAAGATGAGAACAATGATACTGATAAAGCTGAGGAGCAGGCATCCAAAGTAGATCCCAGGAAATTGCTGGCTTTGGCAGATACTCTGAAAACAGGCGATCATCTTCAGGTAAATGCTTTTCAGATCAAGGAAGGTGCAACAAAGCCTCCCAAGCGATATACCTCCGGTTCCATGATACTTGCCATGGAAAACGCCGGACAATTAATAGAGGATGAGGAACTGCGTGCCCAGATCAAAGGCTCCGGTATTGGAACCAGTGCGACCCGTGCTGAGATTATCAAAAAGCTGATACGTATCGGTTATCTGAATCTGAATAATAAGACTCAGGTCATTACCCCTGAACGTTTCGGCGAGATGGTATATGAAGTTGTTGCCATGACAGTTCCAGCTCTGTTAAACCCCAAGATGACCGCATCCTGGGAGAAAGGTCTGGACGGCATCACAAATGGTACTGTAGATATGCAGGATTACCGTACCAAACTGGAGGACTTCATTCGCCGCGAAACCATTCAGATACGTGATAAAGATTTAACACAGCAATTAGCAGCACAGATCAGCCAGTTCACTGGAAAAGGTGCCAGAGGTTTAGGCGCCCGCAGAAAACTCAATGCAAAATGCCCTGTCTGTGGCGGTGATATCGTAACAACGCCTTTTGGATACGGCTGTGACCGCTATCAGAAGGACGGCAGTGGATGTCGTTTCGTCATCGGAAGTGTTGCAGGAAGAGATCTGACTGACGAAGAAGTGATTGATCTTCTCTCAAAGGGAAGAACACAAGTCCTCTCAGGATTTACTGCCAAGAATAAAAAGAAGTTTCAGGCTGCATTGGTCTTGCAAAAGGATGAAGATGGAAAAATCAACATTTCCTTCGACTTTTCCGAAAATCAACCGCAGGTATTAGAAGGAGTCAAATGTCCTGATTGCGGTTCTCCTATAGAGATAAAAGCTTTCGGATATGGCTGCACGAATTTCGATGCGGCTAATCCTGAGAGCTGCCACTTTGCCATTGGCAAAATAGCCGATAAGGAGCTGTCTGTTGCCCAGGTCACAGAACTGTTACTTAATGGTAGAACTTCAACAATACGTGGATTCAAAAGCAAAAGTGGCAAGAAATTTGACGCCTGCCTTGTTCTTGATACAGATGAACACAATAAACATACCGTTAAATTTGACTTTGAAAATGTAGAAGCCAAGAAAATCAAGGATGTTGTCTGTCCCTTGTGCGGAGGCGAAATTGTACAGACGCCTTTTGGCTTTGGTTGCGCCAATTATAATAAAGAAGATGAGAACAGTTGCAAATTCTCCATTGGCAAAATGGCAGGAAGAGATATCCCGGAGGCTCAGATCAAGGAGCTTCTGACCAATGGCAGAACAGGCACGATACGAGGCTTTAAATCCAAGACTGGTAAGAAATTCGATGCCAGAATTGCTCTGAGCAAGGATCCGGAAGGCAAAGTAACCGGCTTAAAATTTGATTTCGATGATCTGGAACAGCCCAAATTAAAAGATGCAAAGTGTCCTCTGTGCGGTGGCGATATTGTAAAAACGCCTTTCGGTTATGGCTGTGCCAATTATAATAAAGACGACGTAGAACACAGCTGTCGATTCATGATTGGTAAAATAGGAGGTGTCAAACTAAATGACAGCCAGGTGCGTCAGCTGCTGGCTACCAAAAAGACAGATGTCATTACAGGATTTACTTCCAAAACAGGTAAAAAATTCGATGCACCACTTAAATTGAATACAGAAGGGCAGATTGTATTTGATTTTCCAGACAGACCACAGCCTGTGGAAACCTCTCTTACCTGTCCAAGATGTAAAGAACACAGACTGAAGAAAGGGCAGTGGTATTATGAATGTGAGTGTGGCTTCCGAATCGGTCATACAGTAGCCCAGGTTCCTTTATCAGAAGAGATCATGCATCAACTATTTACAGAAGGAAGAACCCGTGATAAAGTAACAGGTTTTGTCTCCAAAGCTGGAAATTCCTTCGATGCTGTTCTGAAATATGAAGACGAACGAATACAGTTTGATTTTGATGCCAGACCTTCTTCTGACCAGAAGGATGCTGCTGCACCCATGCCATGGACAGAAGAACCAGCGGTACCACCGACTTCAGACAATCAGCCTGTTGAGGCATCAGGTGAAGCTTTTCCTGTAGAATTTCCACCTGATGATTCTTCCGAAGAAAGTATGTCCTTTGCTGATGAACAATCTCTGTTTGCGGATTCCGAAGAGGATGGACTTCCATGGAATTAAGTGTTACATTATTGATATGAACAAGAAAGGATACAAACTATTATGGAACAATTACAAATTCAGAATTTATATGATCTGACACAGACTATCGCAGCTCCTTTATTTGAAGGTGCTACCTATCCCTGGGAGCTTCTTCCTAAAATCAGTGCCTTTATCATCGAACTGGGCAACCGTCTGCCAGAAGACAAATACGAGAAGCGTGGAGAGAATGTATGGATTGCAAAATCTGCTACCGTTTTCCCAACCGCTTATATTAACGGACCATGTATTATTGACGAGGAAGCAGAGGTAAGACACTGTGCATTCATCCGTGGTAACGCCATCGTTGGCAAAGGAGCAGTAGTTGGTAACTCCACAGAACTTAAAAACGTCATTCTGTTCAATAAAGTACAGGTGCCTCATTATAACTATGTAGGTGACAGTATTCTTGGCTATAAGTCCCATATGGGTGCAGGATCTATTACTTCCAATGTAAAGAGCGATAAGACTCTGGTCGTTGTGAAATCCCCATATGGAAATATCGAAACAGGATTAAAGAAAATGGGCGCAATGCTTGGCGACAATGTAGAAGTAGGCTGTAACAGTGTACTGAACCCAGGAACTGTCATCGGTCGATGCTCCAATGTATATCCTACCTCTATGGTACGTGGATTTATCGAACCTGACAGCATTTATAAGAAGCAGGGCGAGATTGTCTCCAAAAATTAAGAATAAATTATTGATAAATATTTGACGAAAAATAGAATTTTAGATTGATATTTTTCTCATTTTATGCGAAAATAACTTTGTGTGTAGATAGCTTATCCACAAGAATGGACGGAAATGAAGCGCCGTCCGTATTCGAATGGGTTTCGGTTTATGAAATTATTCCATAGACCTGCTATAAAAAGTATAAGATATGCAATCGAAAGGAGATTTCACATGATTTATTCAAAAGAAGTTGAAGAGATGTGTGTAGTCGCACGTGATGGTAATCATGGATGCGCACCTATCCCAGAAGAAGCAAAATGGGTTAAGGCTAAAGAAGTAAAGGATATTTCCGGTTTTACACACGGTGTTGGCTGGTGTGCTCCTCAGCAGGGTGCATGTAAGCTTTCTCTTAACATTAAGGAAGGTATCATTCAGGAAGCATTAGTTGAGACAATCGGCTGCTCCGGTATGACACACTCTGCAGCTATGGCAGCAGAATTACTTCCAGGCAGAACTGTTTTGGAAGCATTAAATACAGACCTTGTATGTGATGCTATTAATACAGCTATGAGAGAGTTATTCTTACAGATTGTTTACGGACGTTCTCAGTCTGCTTTCTCTGAAGAAGGACTTCCTGTAGGCGCTGGTCTTGAAGACCTTGGTAAAGGTTTAAGAAGCCAGGTTGGTACAATGTATGGTACTCTGAAGAAGGGACCTCGTTATCTGGAAATGGCAGAAGGTTATGTTACAGGTATCGCCCTTGATGCTGATGACAAGATCATTGGTTACAAGTTCGTTAACCTTGGTAAGATGACAGACTTCATCAAGAAGGGTGATGACGCTAACACAGCATGGGAAAAGGCAAGCGGACAGTATGGCCGTGTAGCTGATGCTGTTAAGATCATCGATCCTAGAAACGATAAGGAGGTTAAATAACTATGGCATTATTCGAGTCCTATGAAAGAAGAATTGACAAGATCAATTCCGTATTAAACAGCTATGGTATCGCTTCTATCGAAGAAGCTGAAAAGATTACTAAAGACGCAGGTCTTGACGTATATGAGCAGGTTAAGAAGATCCAGCCTATCTGCTTTGAGAACGCTTGCTGGGCTTACACTGTAGGTGCTGCAATCGCAATCAAGAAGGGCTGCAGAAAGGCTTCCGAAGCAGCAGCAGCTATTGGTGAAGGTCTTCAGTCATTCTGTATTCCTGGTTCTGTTGCAGACAACCGTAAGGTAGGTCTTGGACATGGTAACTTAGGTAAGATGCTTCTTGAAGAAGATACAGATTGTTTCTGCTTCTTAGCAGGTCATGAATCCTTCGCAGCAGCAGAAGGTGCTATCGGTATCGCAGAGAAGGCTAACAAGGTTCGTCAGAAGCCTCTTCGTGTTATCTTAAACGGTCTTGGTAAGGATGCAGCAGAAATCATCGCTCGTATCAATGGCTTTACATTTGTAGAGACAGAATACGATCCTTACACAAACACAGTTAAGGAAGTATTCAGAAAATCTTACTCTGATCCTGAAGGACCTCGTGGTAAGGTTAACTGCTACGGCGCTAACGATGTATGTGAAGGCGTTGCAATCATGTGGAAAGAGAACGTTGACGTATCTATCACAGGTAACTCAACTAACCCTACAAGATTCCAGCATCCAGTAGCAGGTACATACAAGAAGGAAAGACTTGAAGCTGGTAAGAAGTACTTCTCAGTAGCTTCCGGCGGTGGTACAGGTCGTACACTTCATCCTGATAACATGGCAGCAGGTCCTGCTTCCTATGGTATGACAGATACATTAGGACGTATGCACTCTGACGCTCAGTTCGCAGGTTCTTCTTCCGTACCGGCTCACGTAGAAATGATGGGCTTAATCGGTATGGGTAACAACCCTATGGTTGGTGCTACTGTAGCAGTTGCAGTTTCCATTGAGGAAGCAGCAAAGGCTGGCAAGTTCTAAAGAATCCCGTAAATACGCGGTTGGAGCAAGCAGTTGAATTTAATAAAATGTGGCAAAATGTAGTTTATTAGTACACCACATTAGTACACCGAGAGGGCTAGGAAAGTGATATTTCCTGGCTCTCTTTTATGGTATCTTTTCTATATATGGTATCTTTTCTATATCTTGTCTTAGCCATTCAATGTTCCTTTCTGTATAATAATATTCTGTAGTATTAAGATTTAATCCCTTTACAATTTTTTGAAAACGATAATTATACCTGTCATATGTAAGTTTTATATTATCCCTATGTGTTGTCACATCTGTAAAAGGACTTGGAGAGCAGAAAGAAGTTGCCGAAGGAGGAACCGTCAGAGGTACTGACGAACTATAAGATAAGCCAGATGTAGATACTTGATTCGTATTCGCCGATCTATGAATATAAGGATTGATTTTTTGTGCATAATATATTTAAAAAGAATTAATTTACATTCTCGCTTAAAAAAGATAAAATTTAAGCGAGAATGTAAAGAAGGTGTATTGTATGAACAAAAAAATGGTTTTAGAACAATTAATTGAAGAAAATAATGGATACCTGATTACTTCTATGGCAACGGCAAAATGCGATGTTTCCAGAGCCTTTCTATCACAATATGTGAAAGAGAAAAAAATGGAAAAGGTTGCAAGAGGGGTGTACATCACAGATGATGTTTGGCCGGATGAGTTATTTATTATGCAGACAAGAAATGCAGCTGTTATTTTTTCTGGTGAAACAGCTCTTTATCTACATGGACTGATTGACAGAGAATATACAGATATTTGTATTACTGTGCCAACCGGATATAATGCAACACATTTAAAAGCGAATAATGTACAGGTAAAGTATGTGCCTAGAGACATTTATGATATGGGTGTTTGCAATGTTGTGTCTAGTAGCGGAAATATGGTTAAGGTATATGATAAGGAAAGATGTATCTGTGAACTGATTATGAACAGAAGTAATGTTGAAGTACAGAATTTTCAGACTTCAATTAAGGATTATATGCTTGGGAAGGACAAGAAATTGTCCAGATTAGTGGAGTATGCAGAGCGACTTGGAATTAGAGATGAGGTAATGAAATATGTGGAGGTACTTGTATGATTCATACGTCAAAACAGTTAAAGGATAAGGTACGAAATATTTCAAAGGGAGATAATGATGCTGCAAAAGCATTGATTAGAACATTTATGATGGAACGTTTTTTAGAACGTGTATCGTTGTCGAAGTATAGAAATAATTTTATATTAAAGGATGGTATGCTTGTGGCATCTATAGTGGGTGTCGATGTGAGAGCGACGATGGATATTGATACAGGCACAGCCGGAAGCATTAGGTAAGGGTATTGGCCTGATTGTCGGCTCTGATCCTACTACAATGACTTTCTATTAATCAAAGGTGTCCTAAGGGAGAGGGGCAGTAGCTGGCTGTCCTTTTTCAAAGACGGAAAGAAGCGTTTATGGAAACTATGATTTTAGGAATTGACCACAGAAATGGCAACATAAAGACAGCTTCCAACATATTTCCCTGTGGCTTTAAAAAGCAGGAAACAAAGCCTTCGCAGATTTTCTCACAGGATATTGTGGAGCATAGTGAAAATTTCTACAGCCTTACCCCTAATCGTTTTTCCTATGAGATTGACAAGACCAAGAATGAGAACTGCTTGATTTTAGCTCTGTTTGCCATTGCAAAAGAAATTAAGGCAAGGGCTATGAAGCGGAAGCCGGATTTTGAGGAGTGGTTCGCGTAAAGGGTATGGTACAGAATTGAAAATATCAAATTAAAAGACTATAATTTGATATTTGCATCAAAAAACTGTAGTATATAATAAAAACTTAATGTATTTGGTGAGGAAGAATGAATAATAGAAAAGTCTGTGAATATATAAGCAAAATATCTGAAAGAAAATATCTTGCAGATTTGTGTGTGAAGCATGGGTATGGTCAATCATGTGGAGGGTATTTAACTTCGTATTCAAAAGATAATTCAGTATTAACGAGACCATCAGAAAAGGTGCATTTTCTTAATTATTATGGTAATGAGAAGAATGCAGAAAGAAATCCAACATATTATTATTTAAGATGTCCGCAATTATTATTGTTTATTGCTGAAACTGCAGGTATATCAAAGCATAGACTGTATAAAGCATATAATATATTGAAAACATATGAAAATGAAAATATGCTAAGAAGTACAGAAAAGGACGGAAACTATATCTGGGGGAAACCCGAGTTTAGAGACTTTAAAGCACAGTTGCAAATTAATACTGTGGCAAAAATAATCCGTGTTTCAATGACATGGGATGAGGTAAAAGCAGAAGTGGCGAATTTGTAAAAGCTTATTATCGAGATAAATTAAACTAGGATGGTGAAATAGATGATAAAGACTATTAGAGGAGATATTACGAAAATTACAGATGTGCAGGTTATTGTGAATGCAGCTAATACCAGTCTTTTGGGTGGAGGCGGTGTGGATGGTGCAATACAGAGCTGCCAGAGAAGAGCTTTTGTTTGAATGTAGATTGCTTGGTGGTTGCAAGACTGGACAAGCTAAAATTACCAAAGGCTATAATCTTCCTTGTGATTATGTAATACATATAGTTGGACCGGTATAGAATGGTGGTAGTAAGAATGAAGCAGATCTTTTAGCGAGTTGCTATTACAATTCCATGAAGGCGGCAATGATAAACGGAATCAGGAGTATTGCATTTCCATCCATTTCTACAGGGATTTATCATTTCCCAGTAGAACAGGCAGCAAAGATAGCTGTAAATACTGTCAAGCATTTTCTTGATGATAATGAGGGAATGTTTGATTTGGCGGAATGGGTGTTATTTGATGAATATACGGAAAAGGTGTATGAGGTGGAAGTTGATAAGCTGTATTAATAAATGTCAGTATATAAATTGGAGGTGTAGGTGTTGGTAGATAAATCTATAATAAGGCTGATTGATAAAACAATCAAGGAAATTTGGGTAAATGAAATAAAAAATGATTATGACGAAGACTACCTATTAAAAGAAGATAGTTTGAAAAATAGTCTGTATTTCCATATACGTTCCACACTGGAAGATGTATTAAGAGATAACAACTTACGGATATATCCTGAGTTTTATTTTCCAGAACTAAAATACAGGGCTGATTTGGCAATTGTGCAGATGGACACGGAATCAAAGAATTATTATCTGAAGGACAGGGTAAGTGAGGTTGTTGTAATATTTGAATTAAAGTATGTAAATGCCAGCAATAATAATGAGGCAACCGAACAATGGATTATGGAAGATATAAAAAAGTTTAAGAGATACGTCCAAGAAGGTCAATTAAATGCTCAATTCTATTTTGCAGTTATTTATGAGAATGAACGAAAGAGAATGAATTGGATAGATCAGAGAAGCAGTAAGCATTGGGCGAAAGGCAAAGTGACGGAGTTGGATGCTGCAATTGCAGGTGATGAAATGTGGTTTGAGGTTAATTCGTATAATGGATATACGAATTAAGATAGAACTATATTTGAAATATATGTAAAATTGTATATGTCGGTTTAAAACTACGAATTTTGATACATGTTTTTTGAACCCTATTACAATTTTCTTGTTAGTAGAAAGTCTATATGTATAATTTTTCGTTTTTATACGAAACATTTTACGTTTGAATATGAAGTTATGTTCGTGCATAATAAAATCATAAAACAAATTAAAGGAGATGTTGTTATGATTAGCAAAGAACAGGAACAGTTTGTGAAAAACCATATCAATCCAGAATATTTTGATTCTTCAAAGGTTGTGAATTATTTGAACATTCATGACCGTGTGGGAGCAGAAATTTTTGATTTAGCATTAAAACCCCAAAACAAAAGAAACATCAGACTGGTAAGAGAAGATTTTGGTTTCCACACAATAGACGTTGATACTTTTATTAAGAGAGTTCCGTTTTATTTTTATGAACCTGATTTTGATAAGGGGCAACACGGAGACTTAGTGTCATTATTATGTGGGAAAGTGAGAGATGATGGAGAAGAAAATTTTGAAGAAGTGTATACGGCTTTAGAAAAACTCTTTTATCAATACAAGATGGGAGTTCCTGAAATTATGGGATATCCTATTAGCTTAACTGGTACTTATGGACGTTCGGATGTGTTTTTTAGATGGGTTCATTATCTGGATTTATGTTATGAATTGCATATTGACAATAAGTATCCCCCAAATTTTTTATATGAATATAATCGTATTTTGGTGTTGGCTAATGAGACACCTATTATTTATATGCCTGGGTTGGTTGGTTTTAATGAAGACTTCTTACGTCGGGATAGAGAGATTATTATCGGTGGCGAGTTTCCATGTGATTACAATAACAAACCTATGCTTGAGTGGATTGGTATTTGGATTGAAAATGCAGCATATATTAAGGCGAACAATTGTTATTCAGTGTGTGATACCGTCACTTTAGAAAAAGAATTACACATTGGAATTACGCCTAAAACAAAGATATATATGCCTAATATTTACAATGATAATAATGATAGCGATATGTGGTATCCGATCTATTTTGGTCCTCTTGCCATGGAGTTTGATAAAGATGCTCTTAAATTTTATCGTAATCGAATCGATATTACACAACAAAAGTTAGCTGATGCAGTAGGTGTACAATTGCGTACTTATCAAAAATGGGAGAAAGGAGAAACCATTCCGGACGGATATAACCTTATTAAGTTGATGAACTATCTCAACATTGAGTCTGTTCAGAATTTTATAATTAATGATCCGATTTATGATGATGGTTTTTTTAAATTCAGGACAAGGAAAACGTATAATTAGCGTTGTTGACTGTGTAACTATGTTTGATGTTTGCAAGCTGATCAATCTGTATATATGAGATATTGTCATTGATATTACTGAGGATTTATTAAAGAAAGCAGCAAAAATGAAAATAGATATTGGTAAAGAAAAAGTTCTAATTTTACAAGGTACACGGAACTTCTTTTAAGTTGAGACTGCTTGCAGCCGTGTTTAACTGTGTACTCGAGTGTTTTTCTATTGATTTTTGAGTAGGTTAGAGGTATAGTAGTATTGTAGTTATAAGTACATTGAAAGAAAACGATGTATATTAGGACTTACTATAGATAGATTTGGTTCGGTATGATTCGTACTTTACCTACCCCAAAATTGCTGGAAAGCCAGTGTTTATCAGGGCTTACAGTTTTCATCGAGGAAGCAGTTAAGGCTGGTAAGTTCTAATCAAAAGATTACTTTAAATATTTTGAGACACTTTCATATGAGAGTGTCTCATTTGTTAATGTTTATTTTTTCTCCACTAGGGATATCTTAGAAGTATCCCAGTTTAATAGCTTTCTATGTCAGGAGACACTAAATATAATGGCATTTGATATTAATATGCAGAGAAAGAATAGAAGGAAGTACACTTACAGAAGATTAGACTGCCTTGCTTTTTGAAACCAGAACCTTATATGGTGATGATATTTTCAGAATGAAAGATGTTGAAGAAATGAATGATCATTTCTCAATGTTTAATAAAATGCTGACAACATACCATTTATTTTTGAATATAATCATACATTTATTAGCAAAATATTTCAGTTGGAGGTAATACACAAAAAATGGAGTACTCAAAATTATTAAAAGACATTGTTGAACATTATGGTAACAGCGAAAACACAATAAATTGTTCCATTAGGAATCAGTTTTTAAATAAAGGTGTCCCATATAATTTTTATTTGCTTGTACAAACTACCTTTTCAAATGGTGCGGAAAATCATTATGCTTTTGTAAAATTATTTAAAGATATTCAAGTTTCATATATGCAAAAATTAGAATTGATGCATTTCATACAAGAGCTTAAATCCTATAGCCATATGTCGTCTGATAATTATGGTATTGCCGGACAAAAAGCAATTTTTTTGAATTGTGATATCTATGACAGAATGAGCAATATAAATAATCCCTCAAAATTTAAAACTATTATGAAGTGGATTGAAGAAACTGTTTTATCAAAGAATAATTCTAACTTAGATATATATGGAAACCTAGAAAAGTATTTCTATAATGAAAATTTTACAACAATTGAAAAAAATCCCATTTTTCCTATTATGCGATTAGGAGAGCCACGGTTGGTCACATATTCTGGTGGAAATTATACAGAGGTTAGTATTCTTGTTGGATTTTCAATAGAATTAAAATAATTTGATTATAACTTCAATTTCAAGCCTTTTACTAATACATTACAATGTATTCAAAAGCCAGAAAACAAAGAGGTAAGATTATAAATTAGTGGATTCCATTGCCAGCAGTAAAGATGCTAAGATCAAGCCAGATTCACCAGTACCATCTACTGCAGCTTTTTCACCACTGGGGCATCAGATACATCGCTTGGAAGAGAACAGACTACCAAGTACCAATTCAGGGTAAGTGCATCTTCTGAACAGAGCATTGTTGGGAAAGGCAGCCAGATAGTTGCAAAAGCCGAGATCAATATGGGTATTGATGATTGTGACAAGCCCTATGGGGGATTTCTGATAAAGGGATATCCTACATTAGTTATTGCGACTCAGATGTTGCCGGAGACAGGTACTGGTACAAGTCCTACATTGATTGACCAGATTGTAAAACCAGCTGGTGGCGCTAAGACTGACGAGAATCACATGACCTGGACTAATATCAGTTAGGACATGATATCTCCCTATGCCTGTGGTAAGTAGCAGAAGAAACACTATTGTAATATACTTCATTAACATGCTACAATAGTACTATAACGAAAAATAATAAAGTCATTTTACATATATAATTAAGAAACATAATACAAGATTCAAACCTAAGGAGGGTTATATTATGAAGAGAACAAATTTATTAAGAAAGTCAATTAATCTGGCATTATCAATTTTGGTAGCAGGAAGTATCGTGGCTGTCGGAACGGATGGCACAACTCTGGCTTCAATCTTTGGCAATAATGATGCAATCATCACTTCCGTTGTTGATGCTGCAGAAGTCGCACAGATCCCGTGGAGTACTGCTTATGTATATGGTCTGTTGCCTATCGACCTGTCTACCGGAGGTCATGGTCAGGCTGCAGATGGTTCAAGTGCTAATGTAAGTTATTGGGCTGGTGCTGATCAAAGTTGGATTGCTAGCTTTTTTACTGCAACAACTGCCGATAAACAGACTCTACAGTTTCAATTTATGACACCTAATGGCCTCTTCCCATTAGGCGGTCAAGGGCAGGATTTCTACATGTTCAATGATGCTGCAAAACAGTTCATCTTAGCGGTTGATAAGGAGCAGTTAAAGTTACATAAACATCTGTGGGAATACACACAGCCTGAGTTAGCAACTGAATATACAAATGGAGAAACCTATAATGTAGGAGCAGCCTGGTATGATGCAGTGGATGAAGGATTATACTATAGAATAACTTGCAGTTATAATGAAGTATACACGGATGGCTATGAACCAACAACAGGAATGATGACATTAGTTGAAGTCAAAGCTACAGGTGAGGTATATGGTTTCTTCTATACAGAACCTTCTACTGTATACAATGACATTAGAGCTAAGGAAATTATCTACAGTTGCATTCCTACTAAGCTTCAGTAACAAATGAACAATTGAGATTAATAAAGAGAAGTATCTTATTCAATATTTGATTAGGGTGCTTCTTCTTTTATTGTGTAAGAAGGTGATTTTAGAAATGAAACAACAAAATAAGAAATTTTTACAACGTGTAATGGCATTACTGCTAATTGTTGTGCTGATTGGTTCAAATTCTTCTCTATTTGAAGTGCTTGCTAAACCAACAGGGGACAATACACATCCTGTCGGCTCAGTCACTCAAGGGCGGGATCCTGCTCAAAGTGGTAATGCATCTGGTAACGGTACAGGCGCTTCCTATGACTTTGATATCAAATCATTTGCAGATACCTCGCAATGTATCAGCTCACGTGCTTACCTTATTACAATCCAGAAGTTAGAGAATCATGCGCTGTTGAGTGACAAATTATCTCCTGAGTATACTTCAGCAAAGGCATCAATTGGTGAGGATCTGACACAGGTGGCTTTTTCATCTGCCTATGAGTACCTGACCAAGTATCCGGCGTGCTTTAGCTCAGCAACACTTTTATCGTCTGGGCTTACAAGTTATGCACTTGTAGGTGTAAAGGACAGTAATGGTATTACTGGAACAGCAGCATTACCAGGCGGTACTATAAAATACAATGCTGCAAATGGATATATGTCTTCTGATAATTTCCAGCATGTATATATTCGTAGTACGCCTAAGATGGGTTCTGTCAGTTCATCATGGAAGCCAACAGATCTTATCAGAAGCAGCTTATTGGCAAATGAGGCTTTGTATACTAAGTTCCTTGATGGTCAGTTGACAATTGGTGATATCAAACCACTCATCAACACTGGCAACATGTCAGCAGCAATTGAGAATGTTATCAAACCATTAGCCGATTCCGGACATCTGACAGCAGCTATGAATGGCGACTGGACTAAGGAGAAGCTGAATGGCAATTCTATGTACAAGTTTTATCTGTTGGATTACCTTTTAGCAATCAATGAGATGTGCGGTAGTGCATATGATTCTCTGATTAATGAATACCTGGCAACTCTGAACTGTGATGGCTTTGAGTCGTTTGTTGTTCCGATGATAGCAGTATGTCAGATATATCGTGTCAATGATTCCACTTATGCCTGCTCTACATTGCCTGATATGCTAGGTATTGCCAACAATGGCAGCTATGTAGAGATTCCTAACAGTTTAAATGGCTCTGTCGGTTATACGACCAGTAATCCTGAAAACTCATCCTCTAGTGCACAGATGGATTGGTCTCATAAGTTAATGGCTTCCATTGCTAACAGTAAAGCCGGACGTAAGCAGATCAGAAGTTATTGTATGAACTGGTGGGCGGAAGGATATGGTAGCGGCTCATGGCGAGGTTATAAGTGGGCATTCTCAGTATGCCCTACGGATATCTATGGTAAACAGACAGGCAGTATCGGATATACTTGTCTTGCGTTAGGTGGTAGTAAAGATGCCGAGATTAAGCCAGACCCTCCAGTACCGCCTACAGCAGCTTCTTCACCAATGGGTGCATCAGATACGCCGCCTGGTGGAGAACAGGCTACCAAATACCAATTCAAGGTAAGTGCATCTTCTGAACAGAGCATTGTTGGTAAAGGCAGCCAGGCAGCTGCAAAAGTCGAGATCAATATGGGTATCAGTGACTGGGGCAAGCTCAATGAGGAATTTCTGACAAAGGGAGATCCTACATTGGTCATTGCGACTCAGATGCTGCCAGAGGTAGGAACTGGCACAAGCCCTACACTGATTGACCAGATTGTAAAACCAGCTGGCGGTGCTAAGACTGACGAGAATCACATGACCTGGACTAATATCAGCTGGGACACAATATCTCCATATGCCCGTGGCAAGCAGAAGATTACTTATATTGATTCTGGAATCACAATCACGGAGAAAACCAAGAACCTTTATGCAGTCTCTATGGTATTTATATTCCCGGATGGTACAGAAGAATGGTTTTATGCAGCCGGTAAGATTACTTATACAGATAATCCCAAAGTTGGTGCAGACCGTGTAAGCTGGGGATTTGAGAATGAGGATATCCATTATTATTCATCCATTGGCAAATCGGATATTTTGGATAACTATGTAGAAATCAAAGAAGGGGCGCCGGGCAGCGAATCCTATGAAGCCATGGCAGGAGTTCCTACTACAGAGAATCTTTATGTAGGTTTTGGTGCTACAGAGTTCATGGTCAATATGGATGGAGAGCTTGGCACATCCAGTGGTACCCGATTCTATAAGTATGAATATAAGAACCCACAATGCTATGGGCATGACGTGCCTTGTGTATTATCCTGTGCTGGTGGACATTTCAGTGCATCTGGTGGTTGTGGTAAAGCGATTGCATGGGATTCTCGTGGCAATCCTACCAAATATTGTGAATCAGGCCATTATTCAATAAATGACGATGACTGTTCAGATGGTAAGTGGCAGTATGAGTGGGTATGTAGTTGCTCAGGTACTGTTTTGTCAAGCGGTTCTGGAAAGGCTCCTATGCATCAGGGTGAAGTTTGTATAGGTATAGATGGTTCTACAGATGATAATGGTGGTACAGAGTACAGTTGTAAGATTGAGCATCATTTTAATACAGCTCATCCGGGTGCTACAATCATCTATACTATCCAGCAGCCTATTGATACTTTTAACTATCTTAATATTACAGCAGCAGATATCTGGCGTATCAGTGAATTGAAGGCTGACCTGAATGGTTCGCTGTTTGTTAATGCAAAACAGCAGAAAGAGACAGGAACAGGTGCATGGTCTTATATCAATCAAAACGGTTATGCCAGCGGTAATGGCAGACTTCTGTTTAAGACCACGCAGACCAGCAAGGATAAGAAGAACGCATCAGATGTGACGGGTTCTAACAATTCAAGTATATGGGGTGACTCTTATTGTGACCATACAGAAAGTGCCGTGGAAACATGGGAAGCTATGCACTAGTCAACATATTTTGGACACAAAATTATAAAAATTATTCAGTTACAGC
>ERZ1034946.318-NODE-318-length-29318-cov-7.038342_pt1 | contig 29318 bp, 15 predicted proteins | sample MGYA00520591_ERZ1034946 | MGnify/ENA primary metagenome ERZ1034946 (study PRJEB33766, sample SAMN09781753) | gut metagenome | biome: gut microbiome | host: Homo sapiens | place: Madagascar | study: EMG produced TPA metagenomics assembly of the PRJNA485056 data set...
ACTGGGCCACAGTATGCCTTCTTCCCGGCGGGAAACCGAGGAAGATATGCTGGAAGAGCTCTGTTTTCTTGCGAAAAAAAGTGCACAGATCACCATCCCAGAGATCTGTGGAGGGATGGAGATGACCAGGCGGGAGGTGCTGGCTTATCTGAAACAGCTTGCTGCTCAGGGTTACGTAAAAATGGAAGAAAAAAACGCCTACGTCTGTCTTACAGAACTGGGCCGAATCCGGGGAGAGGAGTGTCGGCACCGCCATGAAACCTTTACCCAGTTTCTGCAGTATGTTGGTGTAGGCAGCAGTACTGCGGAAGAAGACGCCTGCAGGATGGAACATGTGGCAAGCGAGGAGACGGTACAGCAGATCTGCAATTTTGTTAATTATGGAAGCACTTTTGAGAGAGTGATGCGAAATACAGATCTCCGGTACCGCTATGAGCCGGGAGACTATCCTTTTATGATGGGCATTTATTACATGGAAAAAACATGCCCCAGAAGGCTGGCCGGTGAATTTAAAGATTATAAAGAACAGACCTGTCTCCATGTAAAAAAAGAAGACAGCTTTTTTGAGCTGTTCTGCACTTCCGGGGAGGAGAACAGACTTGCGCTCTGGTATATGGATCCGGAGACCGGCTGGACAAAAGCGCGCATAGAAAACGGAAATCCGGTAATTCCTACCGGTATATTTGAATATTTTATCCGGCATCACGATCCGGTCATAGAGGGAACCGCTCTGGTTGCTTTTGCCAGAGAAGGGGAGAAACCGATGGACTGGAACAGCCGTGAGCTGGATGTACATATCTGGTAGGAGGTTATTTATGGAAAAAGAAAACACTGAAGATCTGCTGCATCCATCTATGTTGCAGATCCGTTATCTTACAGAACTTGCCAAAATCGGCAAAAAAAGAGGCAGTGTGGCGCTGATTGCGGATACCTGCGGTGTCAGCCATGGTCCTGTCAGCCGTTTCTTCAAGGAATGCATGGGCGTGGGATATCTCACAGATACTTATGAATTTACGGAAAAAGGAGCGCAAGCACTTAGAACTTATCAGAGGATTCTGAAGGAAGTGGGACTATATCTGGAGCGGATTGGGATACCGGAGGCGGAAATCACGGAAAAGACCAGGCAGCTGGTTGAAAATGTGGATTACAGTCTTCTTATGACGATGACCAGGAATTCCGGGCAGGTAAAGGAGTCCAGGAATCAGCAGATTGCAGAGGAGGAAACTTCTTATTATCTGGAGAATGTTCTGGAAAAGGGCCGCTTTGATGTGGGGATTGCCATTTATCAGCTGGGTTCGGAGGGTACCAGGCTTTCCATGGCGAATAATGGATTTGAGCATCTGGCCTGTATCCGTAATAACAACAGAGGGAGCTGGATTGAACTGATTATCAGGGAGATGCATGCTCATTCGCGGATTGACGGGGCTGATATGAGGGGACGGCTTTCTTCTCTGAAGTATGAGGATCAGGGGCAGCTTTATGAGGCGGCTATCCGTGAGGGGAAGGTTCGGATTCCTTTGAGTGCATGTCGGTTTATGAAAACGCGGCTGGGGAATGTGAAGGGGATGGTTCCGATTACGGTTACTTGCAGTGTAGGGAAGGCGCATATGCCGGAGAGTACGGCGCTTTTGATGTTTTGGATGTAGGATGGACGGATGGACGAACGGACGCCTGCGGGAGAGGATATCGATCTGGGCAGGGACTCCGTCGGGGGATACTACTAGGACTCCGTGAGCTGGCTAAAATCATTGCGGCAGAGCCAGAACTCGCCGTTGGCTCAGACAGCTGACTCTGCCGCAATAACGCCATCTCCCGCAGCCCAAGTAGTAATCACCCCTCCTACGCAACAGCCCAGATCGATATCCTCTCCCACAGGCTGACGCATCCAACCGATAAGAAAGAACCGCGGACGGAAGTGGACTTGGCGTCCTGTCCTGTGATTATGAAAGTGTAGCTGTATTGGCGTGGCGTATTCCCGCATTGAAAATGTGACCGCCGTAGCACTACCGCCCCGCGAAGGAATATTAAGTATTATTTTTCATACACAGATTAAAAGCCGAAATGAAGAAATTTCGGCTTTTTTTTGTATCCAAAATCTGGAAAAGCTGATATTTAAAGGCTTTTCTGATTTCAGAAACGGTTCTTGCCGGGAACGGAAGGAGAAAAAATAGTTGACCGGAACTAACACTTGTGATTAAAATGTCACCAGAGAGTTAGCTTTGGATAACAAGCGGCTGTTTATCCGGGTAACTTAAAAGAACGGTGTATGACACCTTGTACGACATAAGGAGGAAAGAAATGAGAAGAAAGAATTTGTGGCTTCGTCTGTCATCCTGCACGATGGCAGCGCTGATTGCGACAACATCCATTGTACCGGTATCTGCGGCTGATGTGGAGTTTCAGGATGAGGTTTCTGCGGAAACACCTGACACAGAGACAGAAGAGGTAAGTGAGGCTCCGGAGGCGGAAGCGCAGGAGCAGGAGGATATTACGCTTACTACTGAGGAGAATACAGATCAGGCAGCGGAGGAACTGCAGGATGCAGAGGATGCGGCGGAACTTACTGCAGAGGATGGTTTCTCAGATGGCGATGCAGTGGTACAGGAAGCAGCGGCAGATGCGGTTTCTGATACGGTTCAGACCGGATTTGGAAGCGCAAATACCAGCCTGGAAAAAGGTGCCTATGCGGTAACGGTTACTTTGATGAATGCAAGTGATCCGACAAAAGAATCTATGGCAGCTTCCTGCATTGCGGGAAAGGGTACTCTGGTAGTTGCTGAGGATGGAAGTGCAAAACTTACGGTTCCGATTCAGGCGGCCAATGTCAGAGGACAGGTTGCTTATGCAAAAGACTGGAAGGTTTACAAGAACTCCGAAAAAACAGAGTCCACGGATGCAGAGTATACTGTAGATGAAGATGGAAATGTAAACAGCATCACATTTGATATTCCGGATAAAACACAGGATGGTGTCTATGTAAGCATGTACATTGAACTTATGAATGCAATACAGGATGCATTTATGAATGTGGACTATGCAAATGCGGAAAAAGAGCAGGTTGGTGTAGACACCACAGCACTGGAAGCAGCCATCGCACAGGCAGATGCCCTGGATGAGATGGCTTACACAAAAGCTTCCTGGGACGGAAACAAGGAAGCTATTGACACTGCAAATGCAGCAGCAAAAGAGGCTCTTGAGAAAAAAGAATCTCAGGAGGCTGTGGATGCGGCAGCTACGGCGCTGACAGATGCGCTGGGCAAGCTGGTTGCAGCCGGAGATTCTACAGCATTGAAAGAAATCTTAGATAACGCAAAAAAAGCGAAAGAGACAGATTACACAGTAAAAAGTGTACGTCAGTACTGGTCAGATTTCCAGAATGCTATTGTACAGTATGAGACTAGTGTTGAGAACCGTGAAAACCAGTCGACTATGAATCAGGGTGTTTCTACGCTTAAAAATTATATGAACAACAGACTTGTGAAAGCGTATGATAAAACCAGGCTGACTCAGGAAATGCAGGAAATGCAGGAACTGAAAGAAGAGGATTATACTGCAGACAGTTGGAAAGCCGCAGACGTTACAAATTTACTCAGCAAAGCTCAGTATGTAATTGACAGCCGTGGAAATAAAGAAGACGTAAATGGAATGATTAACGATCTGGAAGATGCTATGGATAAGCTAGTTCCAGTTTCTACAGAAGTAACTGTTGGACGTGGAAGTTTTGCAAAAAAACTGACAGCAGGAACTTACAGTCTTCCAATCGAACTTCTGAATGCAGGCCATATTGATTCTACAGAGCAGTACACAACGATAGATTATATGAAACATACATCTATGGCAGCAGGATGCTTCCCTGGTACTGCAACACTGGTAATTCATCAGGATGGTACTGCAACACTGACAACAGCTGTAGGAGCAGTTTCTTCTGATAAGCTGGGAACAACACAGTCAGGAGCAGCAGATGACTGGAGTATTTATGAAAATACACAGGATTTCCTGAATGGAGACGCAAATTCTTCTAAAGGTGCCCGTTATGCAGCACATGTAGACAAGAAGTCTATGCTTGCAGGAAAAAGAAAACCTTCTCAGATTAGTTTTACTGTGCCGGATCTGAAACAGAACGTAATTGCCGCACGTATGCATATTGAAGTTATGGGTGTTTATCAGGATGGCTGCATCGGTCTTGACTGGAAAAATGTAAAGAAAGTAAGTGATGACACAAGTGCAACTTCAACAGTAGAAAAAGTATACGAAGTAAAGGCAGATACTCTGACACAGTTGAAAAACATGAAGGCTGGAAGTACAGTAAAACTGGATGAGGATGTTACTCTGACAGAAGACCTGACAGTTAAGGGTGGTACACTGGATCTGAATGGACATACTTTAAATCAGGCTGATAATCTGATCCGCGTTAAAGGCGACGTAACAATTACTGACAGTAGTGCAGAAAAAACAGGTAAGATCACAGCTGAACAGTATATGAATAATACTTATACACAAACATCCATTTCTGTAGAAAAGGGTTCTCTGACAGCAGATGGAATTACTATTGACGGTCAGATTGGAAACAAGGTTTATTATGATGGTTCTAATTGCCTTACCGGACTTCCAAGAGTTTCAGTTAAACTGACAAATTGTACATTGCTGAATTCCCAAAATAACTATTCAGTTTCTTTTGCACAGATGAAAAATGGATTTGAGTTAGTGATGGATAAATGCTCTTCAGAAAGAGGTGTTTATTTAGAGAACAGTAATGTAGATGACACAGCAGTAATTACAAATTGTACATTGGGTTCTTATGGACAATATACTTACAATGGCGGTTCTGTAGTATTTACAAATAATACAGTAGCAGGTAATGTAACCCTTAGTTTGGATAAGCTGACAGTGAGGGATGACACCATTAGCGGTGGTTTAACACTTTCTGGAAGAGGCGATGTCACACTGGAGAATATTCAGATCACAAATAAGGGAAGACGTTCAGGTGCGCTTAGTGTAAGCGGTAGCGGAACAGTAGTTGTTAAGAGCGGTGTATATGAGAATAGTAATAGTAAAGGATATGCAATAAAAACAGAGGGATATCCAATTACTATTGAGGGCGGATACTTTAAGAGTGCAGGAACACTTATTAATGGTGAAGCATATCAGCTTCCAGAGGGGAAAGTTCTCTCTGAGGTTACAGAAGGAGAATATGCAGGATACTATACCGTTACAGATGGCAAGGTAGAAGAGGTAGAAGATCCGGTAGCAACCATTTATAATGCAGATGGAAGTGTAGCTAAGAAAATATCCGAAGAAAAAGCAGCGCTGGCGACAACTTTTGCAGACAATGGACAGACTGTAAAATTGAATAAGGATATGACAGCAGAAGCAGAAACTTATTTCAAAGATATTACAGTAGATCTGAATGGACATACCATGACATTGGAAAGTGGTTTTATTGCAGAATATGGAACCTGCCATGTAACAGACAGTTCTGCTGAAAAAACCGGTAAGATTGTATCATCAACATATATGTTTACTTCGCAGGATCAGTTTGATACAGGGCTGATTTTGGATGGTGTATCCTGTGAGGTACCAACACTTCAGTTGTTATCCATTGGTAAATTGTATATTATCAATGGTACAAAGATTAATGGTACAAATTCTGTTCTTCAGACAGCAGGTACAGGTTCCACATATATTCAGGACAGCACCTGGAAATTTGCAGAGACAGATTCAGATGGAAATGTAATTGACGGAGAGGCTTTATTAAAAGATGTTGTAAGAACTGCTCAGTATGCAATCACAAAGAACGCAGATGGTTCTTTCACCATGACAGCTACAGATCTTGGAAAAGCCATGAGAGCATTTGAAAAACTGGATGCTTCTGCTTATACCAAGACAAGTTATGCAGCAGCCAAGGCAATTTATGATGAAATTGACGGAACTGTAGATGAAGAGTATACAGCAGAGGATATTGCAAAGAAAACAAAAGAGCTGAACGATGCAATGAACAAACTTCAGGCTCCAGCTACCGCAAAATCCGTCAGCGCTCTGAAATCCGCAGTTACAGCAGGAAAGAAGCTGAAATCCACAGATTACACAGCTTCCACATTCAAAGCATTCACAACAGCCCTTACATCTGCTGAGAAAGTCCTGAACAATGCGGATCACTCCGAGGCTCAGGTAACTTCCGCAACCAAGTCTCTGGCAGCAGCGAAGGCCAAACTTGTGAAGAAGAATACACAGACCATCACCGTTACCGTAAAGAATACCAAAGGTACTGTCACAAAGAAATACGGTGACAAGGCGTTCTACATTGGTGCAAAGGCAAAAGGCGGACTGACCTACAAGTCCTCCAACACAAAGGTTGCAACGGTAGACAGCAAAGGAAAAGTTACCATCAAGGGTACAGGTGCAGTAAGAATTACCATGACTGCAAAAGCGACCTCCACATATAAGGCAGCAACCAGGGATCTTGTGATTAAAGTTGCAAAGAAGACTCCCTCCATCACAACCAAGATCAGCTCCAAGGCGATCTCCTACAATACACTGAAAAAGAAATCCCAGGTATTTACACTTGGAACTTCTGTGGCAAGCAAAGGTACTCTGACTTATAAGAAACTTTCCGGAACTTCTGCCATCACAGTAAACAGCAAGACTGGTAAATTTACTGTAAAGAAAGGTCTTAAGAAAGGAACTTACAGAGTAAAGGTTCAGATCAAATCTGCTGCAAAAGGCAACTACAATGCAGCCAGCAGAACCATGACCGTAACTGTAAAAGTTAAATAAACAAATTCTTTCTATTCATTGATTTCACTTATGTGCACGCACCGGCTTTTCTCCCGAAAGCCGGTGCGTTGTATTAAAGGCCGAAATGAAGAAATTTCGGCTTTTTTTTGTGCCGAAAATCTGTAAATCCCTGTATTTACGGCATTTTCTGACATTCATAACCGTTCCCGGAGGGAACCGAACCCGAGAAAACAGTTGACCTGGACTAACACTTGCAGGTAGAATAACCACAGAGAGTTAGCCTGAGACAACAAGCGGCTGTTTGTCCCGGGTTTGTATCACAAAAAATAAAAGAAAGGCAGAAAAAGAATGAAAAAGAAAGTAATTGCAGTTCTTCTTGCCTCCATGATGGCAACTTCCATGGTTCCGGTAACGGCCATGGCAGAGGAGCAGCCTCTGATAGAGAGCACAGAAGACACACAGGACCTGGCTGAAGAAGTGGAGTCAGAGGGAGAAGCAGAGGACGTTTTTGCAGAAGAAAGTGAAGCAGAAGGAGCCGATGCAGAAGAAGCAGAAGATCTGGAGCAGAGCGAAGATGCCCTGGAGATCTCCCAGGAAGCCGAGGATGTTTCTGAGGAAGAGGCAGATCCTTTTGGACTCAGCGACGGAACCGCAGTTTTTTCTGATGCAGAAGGAACCGTAACTATCAACGGCGTATCTTTTGACACCACAAAAACTTACATCGTACCGCTTACTTTAAAGAACGCCCACAACCTGGATCAGGACAGTGCGGCAGTTGCGTGCCCTGGAAAATTCGGAACCCTGACTTTTGAGGCAGATGGAACCGCGAAGATTTCCACAAACCTTCGAAGCGTAACCGTAGGAACCCTTACAGACTATGCTTACGATTTCAAGGTTTACCAGGGAGTCAAACCATCTGGAGATACCGTTGCGGCAGATGTGGTTGCCACACAAAATGTACCGAAGGCAGACGGAAGCGGAAACCATGATGTTCCGGAAACCATCTCCTTTACCATCCCGAAAGATACCTATTCCAATAACGGCGTGTATTTAAGCATGTATGTAGATGCCATGGGTTATGCGCCGGACGCTTTCCTTCAGATTGATTATGCAGAAAAAAAAGAATCCGGCGATCCGTCCCTGAACTTTACAACCGAGGTCAGCACTGCAGAGGTGGAGCAGTTTGGTAACTACAACGTAACTTCCCAGGTAACAGTAAAAGACGGACGAATTACCGATGTGGCTCTTGCAGGAAATGATTTCAAGGGAACCCATGCAGATGATAACCAGATGTACCTGAACAAGGCAATCAACGGCCTTGGAAGCACAAAGGGAATGAAAGAGAAGCTTACCGGCCTTTACATGAACGATGCCCAGAAACTCAATGATCTGGATACCGTTACCGGAGCTACCTATTCTTCCAACGCAATCAAAAACGCAACCATGAATGCACTTGGTGTAAAGATCGAGCAGGAAGTAATTCCGGATGCTCCGTCTGAGAAACCGGCTGCAGGACTTTATTACATTGAGATGAAAGACCGTACTGACGTGGTAGACCACGGTCTGGTAGGCGAGAGCAAAAAAGCCGGCGCATATCTTCGTGTAGATGATGCCGGAAAAATGTGGCTGACCTACAAGATGGTTTCCGGAACAACCGGCGAGCCGCTGTACGTTCTGGGCTATAATGGATACTATCCAAACGGAGATACCAGCAAAGCTCTTTCCATGGAAGGTGTCACTTATTCCACAGAGAAGATGACAGCACCGACCATCGGTGACTGCTCCGTTGTTACAGATATCACCGTTCCGCTTGACGGAATCAGCCAGACTTACGTCAATAACGTATCCCTTTATGTGGAAGCTATGAAAAACCTCAACGGCGAGGTTTCCGGAGTAAACTTTGACCACGGTAAATTTAACATCAATTCTACCATCACCCTGTACTGGGATACTCTTGACAATCTTTCCGAGGGTACCAACGCTGCCAAACTTGCTACACTTTCCGACGGCGTTTACAAATTAAACGGTCAGATGGTCAAGGTAAACAAAGTGGATATGTCCATGAGCAACAATGCTATCAACCACAATGTAAAACTGGTAATGAAAGATGGACTTCCATACATCAGCATGAACTTCAACAGCCTGACGGTTGGTTCCCTGAAAGGTTACCTGAAGGATCTGAACTATTATGCAACCGGATACACCGTTTCCAAGACCGGTGAGCCAAGCGGTACACTGCTTCCGGTTCAGGTAGATTCCCTTCAGAAGTTCTCAAATGGAAAGACTCTGAAAGATGACTTCGGAACCAATTATCCGAATGATGTAACATTCCCGCTCTGCCAGGAGGCTATGACGGAAGAAAATGGGGAATACGTTCCGATGCAGGTATTTGTTCCGATTATGGATGCCATTACCGCAGGTACCGGAAAGCAGAATGTTTACCTGAAACTGGATTACTCCACACTGAAGAAAACAACTGCAGATGACAAGGATTTTGCAGAGACAGAGAAAGCTCCGACAGATCCGTCAGCCATCAAAGCACAGACCATCACTGTTACCGTAAAGAACACCAAAGGTGTTGTTTCCAAGAAATACGGGGACAAAGCATTCTACCTTGGCGCAAAGGCAAAAACAGGACTGACCTACAAGTCTTCCAACACAAAGATTGCTACCGTAGACAGCAAAGGTAAAGTTACCATCAAAGGTGTCGGAACTGTAAAGATTACCATTACCGCAAAGGCAAGTACAAGCTACAAGGCAGCAACAAAGACCATGACCATCAAGGTTGCAAAGGCAACTCCGGTACTGAAAACAAAGATCACTTCCAAGGCTGTTTCCTACAGCGCACTGCGTAAGAAATCCCAGGTGTTTACACTTGGCGCTTCCACAAGCAGCAAAGGAACCCTGACTTATGCAAAAGCATCCGGAAGCTCCGCTTTCACTGTAAACAGGACAAACGGAAAAATCACCGTGAAGAAGGGCCTGAAAAAAGGAACTTACAAGATCAAAGTGAAAATTTATTCCAAAGCAACCACCAGGTACAATGCAGGAAGCAAGACCGTTCTTGTTACTGTAAAAGTAAAATAAATTTCTGAAAAACCAATAAATAAAGTTTAACTTTCCCCCTCGTCCTGCCGGGTGCTTCCCCTGGCACAGAAAGCAGGATGCAGGGGGATTTTTCATATGTTTTGTGATATACTTTGCATAGCGGAGGAATGCTGGTAAGAATGTATACAGACAGGAGAAAAAATATGAAATTTACGATAATAGCCGTTTCGGTACCTGCCCTCCGGCAGATCCTTGCATTTAAGGAAACTTATCAGAAAAAATATCCGGAAGATGACCTTGAAATTGTCTGTTTCTACATTGCGGGGCAGGAACAGCGATATGTTTTAAATCCGGAGAAAATTGTGGAAGCACTTGCGACTGCAGATGTGGCAGTGGTGGATACCATGGGAGCAACGGAAGAGTTTCAGGAGATTGCTGCCAGAGGCCTTGTTGCCTGTAAAGGTGAGCGGATTGTAATTGGGAATGCCCTGCGGGAATATATCCGCCTGGGCTCTTTTTCCATGGGAGCTATGGGAGCCATGGGAAAAAAGAAGAAAAGTTCCGGGGAAGGAGAAACAGTACCGGAGACGGGCACTGAAGAGGCGAACCCCTCCGGCAGTGCACTTCTGAAAATGCACCGGATGCGTCGGATGGCACTGATGATGGGAAATATTCTTCCCTTTGGAATTACTAGGGATATGAAAAATGTATTTCTTCTAATTGATTACTGGCAGCAGGCAACCAGGACGGATATGGAATCTTTTATGCATCTGATTCTCAGGCAGTATGGCGGCCGGAAATTTCTTCCAAAAGAAAAGCCATGTACCATGGAATACGGAATTTATCTGAAAGATCCTTTTTCCCTGGAAACCTGGGATAATCCGTCGAAGTTCTGGAAACAGAAAAAATATGACCGGAAACGGGAAACCATAGCCCTTCTTTTTTATGGCCATTCCTATCCCAATGATTTTCTCCCTGCGGTACAGGCTGTGGCAGAGAAACTGGGAGAAAAATATAATATTCTGCCGGTGGCTTTTTCCCAGAATGAGGACGGAGATCTGAAAAAACTGAAAGCTTTTCTGAACCAGCCGGGAATTCCGGTTTCTGCGGTGATCAGCCTGATGCCTTTCCGGCTTGGGGCAGGTCCTATGGGCGGTGACGCGGATCAGGCCGTGGGAATTCTGAAAGAACTGAATGTTCCATATCTGAAACCTTTTTGCCTGACCAGGGTTTCCGGGGAAGAATGGCAGATGGCAGACGGAGTAAATCCGGGAGAGTTTCTGATCAGTATTCTTCTTCCGGAGCTGGATGGAGGAACCCTGACGTTTCCTGTAGGAGTGATGGGAAATAGAACCCACGGGGAAAAAGGACCTCTGCTTCCATGCATGGTACCCATTCCGGAGCGAATCCAGGCGCTGGATGGGAGACTTTCTGGACTTCTGGCTCTGCAGAAAAAGAAAAACAGTGAAAAACATCTGGCCATTGTGTTCTATAATTATCCGCCGGGAGAGAGCAATGTGTTCGGAGGGGCTTTTCTGGATACGTTTGCATCGGCGGCGGAGCTGTTAAAAGGGCTGAAAGAGGCCGGTTATGATACGGAGGAACGTTCCGGGGAAGAACTTCAGGAGCTGTTTGTCACAGGCGGACACTGCAATCTGCCACAGTGGTGTGAGGAGGCGGAGGCCGGGATTACCTGTGAGATGGAAGGACAGAATTATCCCATCCGTGGAATTGTTCTTGGAAAAATTTTTCTGGGGCTGCAGCCACTTCGTGTTCCCGAGGAAGAAAGCAGTGATCTAAAAAAGTATCATGACCGGAATCAGAAGCCTTCCGGGGAGTACCGGGCTTTTTATCACTGGATACGGAGGAAATTTCAGGCAGACGCCATCATTCATTTCGGAACCCACGGGACGTTGGAATTTCTTCCCGGAAAGGAGAACGGCATGACCGGAGACTGCTGGCCGGACCGGCTGGTTGGTACGGTGCCTCATTTTTATTACTATTATATTGGAAATCCTTCGGAGGCCATGATTGCCAAACGCCGTTCTCTGGCAACCCTGATCAGTTACCGGGCGCCGGAACTGAAAAAAAGTGATCTGTACGGGGATTTTCAGGAGCTGAAAGAGATGATCGGAGAATACCGGGAAAGCCTTCAGAGTGCTCCGGAGCGCTGCGAGGATCTTCTGGAAAATATCGGGGTGCAGTCTGAAAAATGTAGTCTTCTTAAAAGAAATGCAGGAGAAAGCTGCTCAGAGAAAGATCTGGATTTTCTGGAAGAACAGCTCTATGAATATGAAAACAGCCTGATTACGGACGGACTTCATAAGATCAGCCAGGAAGAAATCAGCGGGCTGCTCCATGGATTAAACGGCAGATATGTTCCGGTGGGGACAGCCGGTGATGTGGTGAAAAATCCGGACATCCTGCCTTCCGGCCGGAATCTGGTGCAGTTTGACCCGAGACTGATACCAACCAGGACTGCCTGGGAGAGAGGACAGAAGGCAGCCAGGCTTTCGGTGGAAGCTTATCATAAGAGAACCGGGAGCTATCCCGATACCACAGCGGTGATTCTCTGGGGCCTGGAAACATCCAGAAGCCAGGGCGAAACCATTGGCCAGATTATGTATTATCTGGGCATACGTCTGAAAACCGAAAAAAGCAGCTATGATGACCGGCTGGAAGTGATCCCTTCAGAAGAGCTGGGACGGCCACGTATGGATGTAATCATTCATATCTGCGGATTTTTCCGGGATATGTACCCGAACCTGATTGACAATCTGAATGCCATGCTCCGGCAGATTTTGCTTTTTGGGGAATCACCGCAGCAGAGCTATTTTACGGCAAATACGGAAAAAATGGCCGAAAAACTCCAAAAAGAGCATCCGGAAATAGATGAGCAGACAATCCTGGATCTGGCTTCCTGCCGTATTTTTGGCCCAAAAGAAGGGGAGTATGGCACCCGTCTTACGTCCCTTGTGCGAAAAGGAAGCTGGAAAGAGGCGGCAGAGATCGGAAGTTCTTTTGCAGAGGATCTATCTTACGGTTATTCCTTCCGGAAGCATGGCACGCAGGCAAAAGAGGTACTGTGTGAGCGGTATGGCCAGGTGGATTTTATTTCCCAGGTGCGGAACAATGTGGAGTATGAGCTGACAGATCTGGATCATTATTATGAATTTTATGGTGGTCTTGCAAGGGCTGTGGAGAACCAAAAAGGGCAGAAACCGGTGATGCTGGTGGCAGATACCACAGGAGAGGCGGTGAAGGTGCAGGATCTTGCACAGGCGCTGAACCGGGGAATTTCCACAAGGCTTCTGAATCCGAAATGGATAGAAGGAATGATGCGGCATGATTATCATGGAGTGCAGCAGGTTGCCAGACGTTTTGAAAATGTAATAGGGTTTGCGGCGTCCACAGATGCGGTTGCCAGCGAGACGTTTTCCCGGATGACCCGCTGCTACGCAGGAGATGAAAATCTGCGCCACCAGATGCAAAAAAGCAATAAATGGGCATACATGAAAATGATGGAACGTCTGATGGAGGCAAATAACCGGGGATATTATAAAGCAACAGAAGAAGAGCTGTCCCAGATCCGGGAAGCATATCTGGAGGCAGAAGGAGAGGCGGAAGAATAATGCAGGAAAAAACATATGCGTATCCATTTACGGCCATTGTGGGCCAGGAACCTATGAAGGAGGCCATCCTTGTGAATCTGGTAAATCCATCTGTGGGTGGGGTGCTGATCCGGGGACAGAAAGGCACAGCCAAGACAACTGCCGTCCGTGCCATTCCCGGACTTCTGAAGGAAAAAAAGATTGTGGAGATTCCGGCCAACGCAACGGAAGACCGTGTGGCAGGAACCATTGATCTTGAGGCCGCGCTGAAAAAAGGAGAGAAGCAGTTTCAGCCGGGGCTTCTTAAGGAAGCGGATGGAAATATTCTCTATGTGGATGAGATCAATCTTCTGGATGACCACATTGTGGATCTTCTTCTGGATGCGGCGGCAACCGGGAGGAATACGGTGGAGAGAGAAGGGATTTCCTGTACCCATCCTTCCAGATTTGTGCTGATCGGCTCCATGAATCCGGAGGAAGGAAACTTAAGGCCCCAGCTCCTGGACCGTTTCGGGATGGTGGTGGATGTGCAGGCAGAGGAAGACGTGGACAGAAGAGTGCAGATTATTGAGAACCGGCTGTCTTATGAGAAGAATCCCCGGTATTTCTGCCGGAAATATGCAGAAGAACAGGCGGAACTTGCGGAAAAGATCCGTACAGCCAGAGAATTTCTCCCCTGTGTAAAAGTTCCGAAAGAGCTTCTCAGGCTGGCTGCAGAGATCTGTATTGCCTACGGTACAGACGGACACCGTGGAGATATCGGTATGATCCGTACAGCCCGGACCATTGCGGCTCTTGATGGCCGGAAAAAAGCGTCCAGGGAGGATCTGAAACGTGCAGCTCACTATGTTCTTCCTCACCGTATGCGGAAGAATCCGCTGGAAAGCGGGCAGATGGCCCCGCAGATCATGGAAGAAATCCTTTCCCATGACAGAAAAAACTCCAGGGAACCGGAAGCTTCCGGGGAGGGGGACTAGACCCGGTATCCGGAAAAGACAACAGCCGGGAGGAAATTTTTCTTCCGGTAAAAAGCAGCGGAAAAGAATATTCTGTGCTTGAGATTCTGGAGGGAATGAAACAGGAAATTTTTCTGAAAAGGGAACCGGAAAACAGGAAAAATATTTCCGGAACAGGCAGGCACAGCGGTTCCAGAGCTCTGCCCCGGGAAGGGGGATGCCTGCCGGAATTCCGGGAAATTGATGTTCCGGCATCTGTCCGGAGTGCTGCTTTGCACCGGACGTCTGTGGAAGGAAAGTTAAGTATTTCAGACGGGGATCTGCGCCTGAAACGCTTCCGCAGGAAAAAACAGGTATCCATTCTGTTTCTGGTAGATGCTAGCCGTTCCCAGGGATCAAAAGAGAGGCTTTCTTTTGCAAAAAGCGCAGTGCTGTCCATTCTGGAGCAGGTGTACAGTGACCGGGACCGGGCCGGTATGGCGGTGTTTGGAAACCGGAAAGCAGAGCTGGTGCTTCCGCTGACAAAAAGTGTGGAGTTTGCAGCCGGCAGGATGGAGGAACTGAAGGCAAAGGGGAATACACCCCTTGCTATGGGAATCCGGAAAGCCATAGAGGTTCTGGAAAGAGAAAAACGAAAGAATCCGGAAGAACCGGGAATTCTTGTGATTCTCACAGACGGAAAGGCGAACTTTGATACCAGAGAGGGACAACCCTCCAAACTGGTTCTGGAAGCTGCCGGGCAGCTGAAAAAAAAGGAGCTGCCGGTTCTGGTGATTGATACGGAAAACAGCATCTTTGGCATGGGAATGGCGGAAACGCTTGCAGATGCCGCAGGTGCCAGATATGTGAAACTCTGAATTCCGGGACTGTCCTGGATTAAAGGCCGAAATGAAAAAATTTCGGTCTTTTTTTGATGGAAAAACCGGAAAAATGTGATATTTAAAAGATTTTTCGAAACAGAGAACGGTTCCCACAGGGAACGGTTTCAAAGGAAGTATGTTGACGTTAACTTTTTCCTATGATAGGGTTAAACATGGATAACAAGTACTCATAGGAGGGAAAAGGTGAGTATGACAATAAAATCAGCAAAAATAAAGAGAGGAAGCGCTTTTTTTATGGCGGCTGCCCTGTGTCTTGGAAGCACATCCGGAGTTTACGCCATGGACGGAAATGAACTTTCCAGGCTTATTGAGGAAGCCAGGAACACGGACATTTCCGGTTATACGCCGGAAAGCTGCGAGAGTCTGAATGAGGCTCTTGCCGGTGCCCAGGCGCTTCTTGAAAAAGAAAATGTAACCGAAGAGGAGCTTGGGGCCGGTGGAATGATGCTGCAGGCGATTCTGGAAAACGGTCTGGTGGCCCGGGCGGATAAGTCTTCTCTGGAAGCGGTTCTGACAGAGTCCGCAGATTGCACAGACACAGAGGCAGAAGGCTATGAGGTCCTTCAAAATGTCCGTGCCCAGGCCCAGGCTGTGCTGGAAGACGGCAATGCAACCCAGGCAGAAACAGACGGAGCAGCGGCGGCAGTTGTTCAGGCAGAAGAAAATTTGGGCGGCGGAGTAGATAAAAGTGTGCTGGATGATCTGATCAGTCAGGCAGAGGCCCTGGATACTTCCGGTTCCGATGAGGCTTCTGTGCAGCAGTTAAAAACTGCCATTGCTTCCGCAAAACAGGTTAAGGCCAATGCCTCCGCCACACAGAGCATGGTGGACAAACACATTCAGCTTCTTCAGGCGGCAGCAGAGGCTCTTTATGAGAAAACCGATGCCAATACCGTTTATAATGGCGTCTATGAGATTGGCGGCCTTCTTCATCATGCCACAGCGGATCAGGTTTCCATGGGAAACTCCGCACTGGTAAAACCGTTCCAGCTTGTAAAAAAGGGCAATGACATTCATCTGAGGATTGAGTGTACCTCCCTTACCACCAAACTTGGAAGCCAGAGTTTTACCGGTTACCTGGCAAAAATGTGGTATTATCCGGGAATGACCGATGAGGATACCCTGCCCTATGGGGCGTCAGGAGAAGAACGTGCAGTGGAAACCGCAGAGGCGGAAGCAGCCGGGGAGACGGATGCGGATAACGGAACGGAAAGTTCCGGCGAACAGGCAGAGGACGGGCTGTTTGCAGACGGCTCCGAGACAGAAGGACAGGAGCAGCAGGAAACGGCGGATGCCCAGGAAGAAGCTGCTTCCCGGGAACTGGAAGAAAATGCGGTACCGGAAGCAGAGGCGGCCACTGCAAAAGAAGTGGGTGTGGAGTCCTATTATGATAAGTACGATTCCTACAACGATCCGAAAAAAGGAACTGATGCCAATGTAAAAGGCCAGAAATATCCCCATTACATAACTATTCCGGTAGAGCTGAACCAGGGCCTTGTGTGGACAAAAATTTATGTTCCGGTTATGGAATCCATCAGTGCCGGAGGCGGTTCCCAGTATGCAAAACTTTATCTGGACTGGAATGACCTGAAACAGATCAGCGGTACAAATGCAGATAAGAGTGCACTGAAATCCGGGATTTCCAGTGCCCAGAGTGTTCTGAAATCATTGCAGCAGGATAACCAGGGATATGCCGCAGAACAGCTGGAGATGCTTTCCAGTGCGATTGCGGCTGCTCAGGCAGTGTACAAAAACATGAATACAGATCAGACTATCGTGGACAGGGAAGTAACCGCCCTTACCATGGCAGTGAACGCAGTCACAAAGGTAAAAGTGGATTCCGACAAGAGCCAGCTGAAAAAAGCCATTGAAACCGCGGACAGTTACCTCAATGAAACAGATGTGGAGTTTGAAGCTTCCACTCTGGAAGCTCTGAAGCGTGCAAGGGACCGTGCACAGCAGGTTTATGACAATGAAGAAGCTTCCCAGACAGAAGTCAACAAGTGTGTGACAGCAGTGGACAATGCCATTCAGAGCCTGATTATCCAGGGAACGGACCGCCGTGCCTTGAAAAAATCTCTCACAAAAGCAGAATCCTACCTGGCAGATACTTCCAGCTATACAGCAGCAGATATGGATGTCCTCCGTTCTGTCTACGAGAAGGCAAAAGCAGTTTATGAGGACAAAGAGGCAAGCCAGGAAGAGGCAGATGCCCAGACCGGCATTCTTGACTATGTCACGAAAAATATGAAGAAAGCGTCCGAGACCAAAGTGGATAAGACAGGACTTTATGAAATGATTCTCACAGCATCCAACATGGCAGGCAGGGAAGATATCTACACGGCGGCAACACTTAAGACGCTTAATGCTGCCATCACAGCGGCAAAGACGGTTTATGATAACGAAAACGCAACCCAGAAGCAGGTCAATGCCCAGATCACGAAACTGTCCAAAGCAGTCAGCGGCCTGAAAAAGAAAGCCACAGATTCCAGCTCAAATGGCGGAAACAGCAACAGTAACAGCGGAAATAATAACAGTAACAGCAGCGGAAGTTCCAGCCTGAATGTGAAGAACCTGGCAGATGGAGTGTATTCCGTCACAGGTTCCATGGTAAAGATTGACAAGTCTTCCGCTTCCATGTCCAACGAAGCCATCAACCATACCATCAAACTGACCGTAAAAAACGGAAAATATTCCATTACCGTGGATTTCAAAGGCCTGACTATTAACGGCCAGCTTGGATACTTAGGTACCCTGAAATATTTTAAGACCGGTTATAAGACGGACAAATATGGAGCGCCTTCCGGTTCTCTTGGAAAAGTAACGGTGGATTCTTACCAGAAGTATACCAATGGCAAGCTGGTGACAGATAATTTTGGAACCAATTATCCGGATGTGGTTACCTTCCCGCTGATTGAGGAGGCGAAGAGTGACGGATATGTACCGGTACAGGTATTTGTACCGATTATGGATTCCATCACAAAAGGAACGGGAACCCAGCCGGCATATCTGAAACTGGACTGGAACACCCTGAAAAAGACAAGCAGCAAAGATTCCAGCTTTAATAAAGATAATAATAACGGGGATGGCACCAGTTCCGGAACTGATAACAACAGCGGAAACGGTTCTTTAAATGGAAACAACGGATCTTTAAGTACAAACAGCAACGGTTCCTTAAGCGGAAGCGGCTCCAAGTTAAGTGCCAACGGTTCTTTAAGCGGCAGCTCTTCCAAGGCAGGAGGCAGTTCCTTAAAGAGCAGCGGTTCCCTGAAGTCTTCCGGAAGCAGCACCACAAAAAGCGGTACTTCAAAGAAAAATGCGAAAACAACAGCTCTGAAATCCGGAAAGAGCCTGAATGGAACAGAAAGTTCTTCAAAAGCAGGAACCACAAAGCTTACCAGCAGCGGACTTTCCGAGGCATCTGATCAGGATCAGGGAAGGGTTTCCTCGGGAACCGCCTATGCGGATGAAAGCGGCAGCTCATCCAAAGACATGACGAAGGTAGCCATTCCGGTGACCGTCAGCCTTCTGGCTGCACTGGCCGGTATTTTCTATAAGATCAAAAGCAGAGGGGGAAGCCTGGTAAAACAGGCCAGAAAGAGAAAATGAGAGAGATGAAGTGGAAAAATTATCTGCTGACCGGTCTTGGGGCAGTGGTTCTCTGTCTGGCAGCGACTTTTGGGTTCCCGGCAGTTTCTGTCCATGCGGAGACTGGTGCGGTGTACTCCTGTAACATTAACCGGTGCTATTCCCACCCGGTAACCGGAGAGATCGAGGACTCCGGTGGAGAGGCTTCCTATGCAACCGGACAGGGCATGGTGGAAGGTGCGGTTTACGGAAGCGGACTTATGGAAGTTACGGATTCGGGAAATTATTATCTGACGATCCGCATGAGTCTTATTGATTATACGTCAAACCATAGTTTCAGTGTACAGAATGTGGGAGATTCCGGATGGAGTGGAACCGGCATTGCGGTAACCGGAAACGGTTCTGACAGCAACGGAAGCACTTCGGATATCTGTATGCAGGTTCCCAGTGAAAACTGCATCGTAAGGGTCAGTATGTATGTATCACCGATGGGAAGAGATGTAACTTTTTATCTGTATCCCAGTGATTATTCCGAGGGCAACAGTGTGGGAATGAACCCGGCATTTGTGACAGAGACAGCATCTGCACAGGATTCCGGCAGTACGGAAAGCGTTTCCAATGGTACGCTGGATACCGGAAGCGGGGAAGAAACTGAGACTTCCCAGGAGAGTGAAAATCAGTCAGGAGAAGAAACAGAGGCAGAGGAAAGCACAGAAGGTAACGAAACCGGAAGTCAGAGTGATGCTGCGGCTACCCAGGCGGCAGCAGCCGGAAACAGTTCCGGCGGGAATGCAAATGCCATGAATTCCGGAAATACGGTAGCTTCCGCGGCGCAGGCCCAGGCAGCTGCCGCAAACAAAGATTCCGGGGAGTCCGACACAGATAAAGAGCTGAACAGTGCACAGGGATTGAGCCTTTCCACTGCAGAAGCGGACAGCACTGCTTCCGGCGAAAAGAAATCCGAGGGTACGGTGAAGATCAATACCGTATTTGCCATTGCCCTGGCAGTGACCGGTTCCGGTCTTGTGCTGATTCTGGTGACGGCACTGATCATCTGGTATTTCCGGAAAAACTGGCGCAGATGGGGCGGAGAGGATGACGATGATGATGAATATTAAATCCTGCATAAGCCGTGGCGTGCTTGTCCTAAGCCTGGCAGCAGCGTCCCTTCTTCTCACCGGCTGTGTCAACCAGCACCCGGAAGGAACGAAAGCAACCACGCAGACCGAGACGGTAGAGTCCATGCTTGAGATCACAGACCCTGTGGAAAAACAGGCGGTGGAGGTGGCAAAAGCCAAGGTGCGTTCCATGGAAGGAACCCCGAAGATCATTGCCACATCTCCGGCAACCGCAGATATCTGTGATAAACTGGATCTGGATCTTGTGGGCGTGTGCTCCAGCAGTATCTCCACCATTCCGGAACGTTATCAGGATGTAACCACCGTAGGTACAGCTATGAGCCCGGATATGGAGATTGTGGCTTCCCTGAAACCGGACTGGATCTTAAGTCCCATATCCCTTCAGTCTGATTTGCAGCCGAAATATGAAAATATCGGTACAGACTGGGCCTTTCTGAATCTTCGAAGTGTACAGGGTATGTACCGGTCCATTCAGGAGCTGGGAGAGATTTTTGATAGGGAAGAGCAGGCAGACGCACTGGTAAAAGAGTTCCAGGATTTCTATGAAAAATACAAAAAGAAGAACGAGGGAAAAGACCATCCGAAGGTTCTGATCCTCATGGGCCTTCCCGGCAGCTATATCATTGCAACGGAGAAATCCTATGTGGGAAGTCTGGTTGCCCTGGCTGGAGGCGAAAATGTTTATACGGATTCCAGTCAGGAATTTCTTACCGTGAATACTGAGGATATGAAGACAAAAGAGCCGGATATTATCCTCCGTGCAGCCCATGCACTTCCAGATCAGGTTGTGGAGATGTTTAACGAAGATTTTAAGACCAACGATATCTGGAAACATTTTGATGCGGTAAAAAACGGCAGGGTTTACGATCTGACCTATGAGAATTTCGGTATGAGTGCTACCTTCCGTTATCCGAAGGCGTTGGAAGAACTGCAGCCGATCCTCTATCCGGAAAGTGATGCAGATCTGGAAAAGGCGAAAAAGAACAGCGAAAGTGCACAGAAAAATGCGGAGAAATCCAATGCAACGCAGAAATATGAGGATGCACAGAAATCCGGCACATCCGGAACCACTGCAGCGGAAGATTCCAAAAAGACCACAGAAAAGGAGAAGTGACAAAAATGGATGAAAACAGAGAAAAAAGAAAGCGGCTTCGTGCAGTGCTCTCCTTTGTGACCATGGCGGTGCTTCTGGTGGTGCTGTTTTTTGCAGCCATCAATATCGGAAGCTTGAAGGTTTCTTTTGGAACACTGATGAGAGGACTTTTTGTGGAACGGATCGACGAGGTTGCTACCATCTATGACCTTCGTTTTCCGCGAATTATTATTTCCATGCTGGCAGGAGCAGCCATAGCGGTTTCCGGTGTTCTGTTCCAGGCAGTCTTAAAAAATCCCCTGGCTGATCCGGGACTGATCGGTATTTCCAGTGGAGCCAGTTTTGCGGCAGTGCTGATTACGGCATTTGCGCCGGGACTGTACTTCTTTACTCCACTGGTTGCGTTTTTTGGAGGTGTCATCGCCTTTCTTATGGTGTACTGCCTGTCCTGGAAGGGCGGCTTGAGTCCGCTTCGTATTATCCTTACCGGTGTTGCGGTAGATGCACTGTTTACCGGACTTTCCAGTGCTTTTAACAGTATGAGCGGCGGAAACATGTCCGGTGTGGCTTCTATTGTGGAGGCCAATATCACACAGAAAACCTGGGATGATGTGACCACGCTGATTCCTTACGTTGTGGCAGGACTGTTTCTTGCCTGCCTGTTTATCGGGGAATGTAATCTGATGTCTCTGGAAGATAAAACGGCCAGAAGCCTTGGATTGAATGTCAATGCCACCCGTATCGTGATTTCCCTCATTGCGGTACTGCTGGCCAGCATTTCCACAGCTATTGCAGGTGCCATCAGCTTCCTTGGACTGATTGTTCCTCATATCGGAAGAATTCTTGTTGGAAGTGACCACAGGGCACTGATCCCGTTCTCTGCTCTTGCGGGAGCTTTTACCTTCCTTCTGGCGGATACCATCGGAAGAACGGTTGCCGCTCCTTATGAGATCAGCGCGGCGGTTGTGATGAGTGTTGTAGGTGGTCCGTTCTTTATCATTCTCTTAAGGAGGTCAAAGAAATATGGCGACTGAAACACAGAATACAGAAAAAAAACGACCTGCCATGGAGGTAAAAAAAGTATTTTTTTCCTACGGAAAGAATGAAATCCTGAAAGGGGCGTCCCTGGAAATCGAAAAAGGCAAGGTGACTACCATCATGGGAGCCAACGGATGTGGCAAGTCCACATTGTTCTCACTGATGACCAAGAATCTGGTTCCCGGAAAAGGCAAGGTTCTCCTTGGTGGAAAAAATATCGCACACTTACGGTTGAATGAATTTGCAAGAAAAGTGGCCATTGTCCATCAGTATAATACAGCGGCTGACGATATTACGGTGGAGCGGCTGGTTTCTTTCGGAAGAACGCCGCATCTTGGTATGATGGGAATCCGCGGAGACGAGGATGAGCGGTATGTAAACTGGGCCATGGAAGTAACCAATGTTTCCCAGTTCCGTGACCGGGAATTATCCAGGCTTTCCGGAGGCCAACGCCAGCGCGTGTGGATTGCCATGGCCCTTGCACAGGGAACGGAAATTCTGTTCCTGGATGAGCCGACTACATATCTGGATATCCGTTATCAGATTGAGATCCTGGAGCTTGTGCGGAAGCTGAACCGGGAATTTGGAATGACCATTGTCATGGTTCTTCATGATATCAACCAGTCGATCTATTTTTCCGATAAAATTATCGGCCTCGCCGGCGGAAAAGTTATCGTGGAAGGAGAGCCGGAAGAGGTGATCACGGAGGAAAGTATTCATGAACTCTATGGAATCGATCTGAAAGTAGCCCGGGTGGATGGGCGTAAGTTTGTACTAACCGTCTAATACGTATGAGAAAGGAAAAGAAAATGAGAAATCCGTTAAAAATTTTCTGGATTCTGCTGGGGTTTCTTTGTCTGGGACTTGGCACCATAGGGATCGTACTGCCGATCCTGCCAACCGTTCCCTTTTATATGGGAACTTTATTCTGCTTTGCAAAGAGCTCAGAGCGGCTCCACACCTGGTTTACAGGAACCGGCCTTTATAAAAAACATCTGGACAGTTTTGTGCAGGAAAGAGCCATGACGCTTGGAACCAAATGCAGGATCATTGGCATGGTGACTGTAGTCATGGCCATCGGATTTATCTGCATGAAAAATGTACCTGTGGGAAGGATCTGTATCGCGATTGTGTGGGTATGCCACATTCTGTATTTCTTCCTCAGGGTAAAAACTGTGGAGCCGGAGGTGTGAGTAACCAATGATCAAGACAAGACTGGTGGGACTTTTATCCCATGCAAAAAAATATATCGTGTATACGATCCTGTGGCAGTGGCTGGCCCTGCTGTCACAGGTGATGGCCGTTTTTTCCATTGCAGGTCTTCTGGAAAAGGTGGTCTATGGTAAAGTGACCGCTGCGGGCGTGCAGCATACGGTCCTCATCCTGATCCTGGTCGTTGTGATCCGTTTCTTCTGCGAGCGGATGGGCGCAAGATCCTCCTATCTGGCCTGCGTGGATGTAAAGAGGATCCTCCGGGAAAAGATCTACGAAAAAATGCTGAAGCTTGGCGCTTCTTACAGAGAGCAGGTTTCCTCCTCTGAGGTGGTGCAGGTTTCCACGGAAGGCGTGGAGCAGCTGGAAACCTATTTCGGAAAATATCTCCCACAGTTGTTTTACAGCCTGATCGCGCCGGTGACGCTGTTTGTGATCCTCTGCCGGGTAAGCCTGAGATCCAGTGTGGTACTTCTGATCTGCGTGCCGTTGATCCCGATCTCCATTGTGGTGGTACAGAAGATCGCGAAGAAGCTTCTGAATAAATACTGGAGCATTTATACAGGACTTGGAGATTCCTTTCTGGAAAACCTTCAGGGTCTGACTACCTTAAAAATTTATCAGGCGGATCAGCAGAAAGCTGATGAGATGGATGCGGAGTCCCAGCGGTTTCGTCAGATCACCATGAAGGTTCTGACCATGCAGCTGAATTCCACCAGTGTGATGGATATTGTGGCTTACGGCGGTGCGGCCATTGGTATGGCGGTGGCGGTGACGGAGTTTCTACATGGGAATTTAAACCTTTCCGGAACCCTCTGTATTGTGCTTCTGGCCAGTGAGTTTTTCCTGCCGTTACGTTTGCTTGGATCTTTTTTTCATATTGCCATGAACGGTATGGCTGCCAGTGATAAGATCTTCCGGATATTGGATCTTCCGGAGCCGAAAGCCGGAGAGAAGACTCTGCCGGAGGGCGGTCTGGATATTTCTTTTCGGGATGTGCATTTTTCCTATGAGAAGGACCGTGAGATCCTTGGTGGAATCGATCTTCAGGTTCCTGCGGGAAGCTTTGTTTCCCTGGTTGGAGAGTCCGGCTGTGGTAAAAGTACCATTGCGGGAATCCTCTCCGGAAAGAACCGGGAGTTTTCCGGTGATATCCGTATCGGAGGAGTTGCCCTCGGGGACGTTCGCGAAGATGACCTGATGGAACATGTGGTTCTGGTGCGCCACAACAGTTATCTCTTTAAGGGAACAGTCCGTGAAAATCTTCAGATGGCAAAAACGGATGCTACGGATCAGGAAATGCGTGAGGTCCTTAAGAAGGTCAATCTCCTTGGATTTCTGGATACCCAGAGCGGGCTGGATACGGTCCTTCTGGAAAAGGCGGGAAATCTTTCAGGCGGACAGTGCCAGCGCCTTGTGATCGCCAGGGCACTTCTTAAAAATGCTCCGGTATACATCATGGATGAGGCAACTTCCAATATTGATGTGGAAAGTGAAGAATTGATCATGGATGTGATCCATGAAATGGCAAAAACAAAGACCGTGCTTCTGATCTCCCACAGACTTGCCAATGTGGTACAGTCTGACCAGATCTGTTTTCTGAAAGACGGCCAGATCAAAGAGCGTGGAAAACACGAAGAGCTGATGACTCTGGATGGCGATTACCGTCATCTGTATGAGAGCCAGAGGGCGCTGGAGAATTATGGAAAGGAGGGGAATGTGTGATGACCAGGAAGCGTAGAAGTGCCATTGCCATTATGGGAAGTCTTATCGGGCTGGTAAAACCCCTTCTCCATATTATGCTGGCGGCTATTCTTTTAGGAACCGTGGGATACTTATGTGCCATTTTCCTGACCATCCTGGCAGGACAGGTGATCCTCCATGGTCTGGCAGGAAGTGCAGCAGGCGCCGGGATTTCCGGTATTCCGGAAGTTGTTATAAAGAGTACCTGGCTTGCCGGAACTTCTGTGAAAGGAATCATTGCCGTTATGATCCTGATCGCGGTGCTCCGTGGTATCCTTCATTATGCAGAGCAGTATTGTAACCATTTTATCGCGTTTAAACTTCTGGCGATCATCCGCCATAAGGTATTTGCGGTTTTGCGTAAGCTCTGCCCTGCGAAGCTGGAAGGTCGTGACAAAGGGAACCTGATCTCCATTATCACCACGGATATTGAACTTCTGGAAGTTTTTTATGCGCATACCATTTCCCCCATTGCTATTGCAACACTGACTTCTGTGATCATGGTAGTTTTTATCGGAAGATATCATGTGCTTGCCGGAGTTCTGGCTCTGGCCGCCTATCTGATCGTAGGTGTGGTGATTCCCCTGTGGAATGGAAAGCATGGAAGTCAGAAGGGTATGGAATTCCGTACGGAGTTTGGTGAGCTGAACAGTTTTGTGCTGGATTCTCTCCGCGGCCTTGATGAAACCATCCAGTACAATCAGGGTGAAAAGAGAAAAGGCCAGATGTCTGACCGCTCCCGGAAACTTGCAGGAATGCAGGAAGACTTAAGCCGTATGGAAGGCTCTCAGAGATCATTTACGAATCTGATGATCCTGCTTGCGTCCTTTGGAATGCTGGCGCTGACGATCCATCTCTATGGAAAAGGTGAGATTGGTTTTGACGGAATCCTTACCTGCACCATTGCCATGATGGGATCTTTTGGCCCGGTTGTGGCACTGTCCAGTCTTTCCAATAACCTGAATCAGACTCTGGCAAGTGGTGAGCGTGTGCTGTCCCTTCTGGAGGAGAAACCACTGGTGGAGGAGATTCCGGATGGAATCGAGTTTCACGCAGTTGGAAGGTTTAATGATGTGGAGAAACAAGATGAACCGGAACGGATAACAGCTGGTATGTATGTTAAGGTTTGGGAAAAGGATGGAGCATATAGCCCTGATTCGGAGAAGATTGAAAATGAATCTGTTGTTGGATTTACAGGTGCAGAAGTCTCTCATGTGACATTCGCATATGAAGATGAAACCATTCTGGACGACTACTCCCTGAAACTTGCACCGGGTAAGATTACCGGTATCCACGGTTCCAGCGGCTCCGGTAAATCCACACTGCTGAAGCTTCTTATGCGTTTCTGGGATGTGAACGAAGGAATGATCTCCGTAGATAACAAAGATGTACGGGAAATCCCCACCCGTCATCTCCGCGATCTGGAAAGCTATGTGACACAGGAAACCCACCTGTTCCACGATTCCATCGCAAACAATATCGCCATCGCAAAACCAGGCGCAACCTGTGAGGAAATCATGGAGGCCGCAAAAAAAGCTTCCATCCATGACTTCATCATGACCCTTCCAAAAGGATATGACACAGAAGTCGGAGAACTGGGAGACACTCTCTCCGGCGGCGAAAAGCAGAGAATCGGTATTGCAAGAGCCTTCCTCCACGACAGCCCGCTCCTTCTCCTGGACGAGCCAACCTCCAATCTGGATTCCCTGAACGAAGGCATCATCCTGAAGTCCCTGAAAGAAGATAATGCCAACCGTACCGTCGTGCTGGTGTCACACAGAACTTCTACAATGAACGTTGCAGATGTGGTGTATGAGATGGAGAATGGGAGAGTGTCATAAAGGGATGTGCTCTTTTTGCTTGACTTTGCAATTGTGTAAGTTATGATACTTATAAGAAAGTAGCTTACGAGTTAGTAAATTTATTTGCCCCGTTGGAGAAATCTGACGGGGTATTTTGCTAAGAGGGGGTTAATGGTGGGAGAGATAAGTATGAAATATATTGCACATTGTGATGAAGGACGCGAACAGAGTATATTAGATCATTTGCAGGGAACAGCAGAAAAAGCAAGAGATTTTGCTGAAGTTTTCGGAAAAGGTGACTGGGGATATTGCTGTGGAATGTTACATGATATTGGAAAATACAGTGATAAGTTTCAACGAAGAATCCATGGAGAAGAAATAAAAGTGGATCATGCGACAGCAGGAGCGAGAGTTTGTCTGGAACTTGGAGGAATGTATCCGTTTCTAGAGATGTGTATTGCCGGACATCATGCAGGGCTGTCTGATTATGGAACCAGTATGGATGCAGGAAATTCACCTACGACACTTGGAAGAAGAAAGAAGAAAATAGAAGATTTTCAGGCATACAAAAGCGAAGTGCAGATTCCGGAATTAAAAACACCGCCAATCAACGTGGAAAAAATGCCAGATGTGAAATTCTCTTTGAGAATGTTTACGAGAATGCTATATTCCTGCCTTGTGGATGCGGATTTTCTTGATACAGAAGAATTTATGACAGAGGGAAAATCAGGACGGCAACAGGGTCAAAAAATGCCGGAGCTTTTGGAAAAACTGGAAAAATATATAGAAGAATGGCTGAAAAATACAGAAAAAGAAAGTGTAAATGGCAGAAGAACAGAGATTTTGAAGGCCTGTCTGGAAAGAGGAGAGAAAGAAAAAGGACTTTTTCGGTTAACGGTTCCCACAGGTGGAGGAAAAACTGTTGCATCGCTTGCCTTTGCACTGCACCATGCAGTGAAACATCATATGGATCGTGTGATTTATGTGATACCATACACCAGTATTATTGAACAGAATGCAGAGGTTTTTCGGAAGATATTAGGAGATGAAAATGTTCTGGAGAATCATTGTAACGTGGATTATGAAGGCTCAGAAGAGTTAAAAGCAATGCAGCTTGCAGCAGAAAACTGGGATAAGCCGGTAGTGGTCACAACGAATGTACAGTTTTTTGAATCTTTATTCTCAAATAAATCTTCCAAATGCAGAAAACTGCATAATATAGCCAACAGTGTGATCATATTTGATGAAGCCCAGATGCTTCCTAATGACTATTTGAGACCTTGTCTGGCGGCAATTGAAGAGTTGGTGATAAATTATAAAGCAAGTGCAGTACTGTGCACCGCCACTCAGCCGGCATTGGATTCTTTTTTCAATAATATAAAGCGGATTACGGAACTTTGCCCAAGAATGGAAGAACAGTTTAAGTTTTTCAAAAGAGTTCAGTTTGAAAATGCCGGAAAATTATCGGAAGAAACACTGGAAGAAAATCTGTTGAAAGAAACACAGGTATTGTGCATTGTAAATACAAAAAAGAAAGCACAGAAAATTTATAAGGCTATAAAAGGTGAAGGCGTTTATCATTTATCTACGAGCATGTATCCAAAACATAGGAAACGTATGTTAAAACAGATAAAAGAAAGGCTGGATGAAGGAAAAAAATGTATTGTAATCGCAACAAGTCTGGTGGAAGCAGGAGTGGATCTTGATTTTTGTACGGTATACAGGCAGATTGCAGGAATGGATTCTATCATTCAGGCAGCAGGAAGATGTAATCGTGAAGGAAAACGGACGATAGAAGAAAGCAAAGTGGTGATTTTTCAGTTTGATGATACAGAAAAAGTTCCGGGGCAGAGACAACAGATAGATGTTTCGAAAGCACTGCTTGCAGATGAATGTAAGATCGAAGATTTGCAGACAGTGACAAGATACTTTGAAATGCTTTATTATATGCGGGGAGAAAGTCTGGATAAGAAAAAAATCTGTGAAGAACTTAATGGGGGATGGCATAATTTTGCTACAGTGGGAAAAGAGTTCAAATTAATAGAAGAAAATACGGTGACGATTTTTGTGAATCAGGAAGATGAGGCACAGGAAATACTAACGGATTTGAAAAATAAAGGATTCACAAAAGCTGGAATGAGGCGAGCGGCACAATATTGCGTGAATTTGTATGAAAAGGAATTTGAAAAATATAATGATGCAGGCATGTTGAGATTGGTTTCTGAGGATATGCAGGATTTTTATGAGCTGACAGATTCAGAACAGTATTCTGAGGAGACAGGATTGAATCTTGAGGTTGATTATGGTATGGCACTTTGGTCGTGAAGAGGACATATAGACAGAACAGGGAGATTAAGGCGAAAAGCTTTAATCTCCTTGTTTTGTTTAGAATTGTTATATCCAAAACTATTATTTCAATCCACAGGTACTATTCAATTCGTAAACTTTGAAAATTCCTGACATATAATAAAT
>ERZ1034946.321-NODE-321-length-29138-cov-8.628374_pt1 | contig 29138 bp, 27 predicted proteins | sample MGYA00520591_ERZ1034946 | MGnify/ENA primary metagenome ERZ1034946 (study PRJEB33766, sample SAMN09781753) | gut metagenome | biome: gut microbiome | host: Homo sapiens | place: Madagascar | study: EMG produced TPA metagenomics assembly of the PRJNA485056 data set...
AAGGAGCCATTGCTCCATAGATGATTACTCATCTATTTTGCAACAGCCCCTTTTTGGTGGAAATCGTTATTTCGTATGCATAAGCCAGATAAATCCAAAGGCAGGGAGCTCTACGGCCTGAGCGTCTCTCTGAACTCCGGTAAGGAGATCTGTGTAAGTACCGTCCTGCTCGTTGATCCAGGCTACTTTGTCCTGGTCGCTGAAGTTGTAGATGCAGATCAGTTTTTCTTCAGAAGTTTCTTTTACCAGGGCAAGGAGGGATTTTTCCCAGGTTTCCAGTGTGTGTGCAGGAACATCTGGTGCAAATACCGGATGGCTGGCGCGGATGGATTCCAGCTGTTCTAGGCTGTTAAAGATACGTCCCTGGATCGTTTCGGCATCGGCTCTGTTCCGGGCAAGTGTCCAGTTGAAGCGTCCGTTGTGGAGCCAGCGGGGATCAGAAGCCTTGGAAGTGTCGGTTTTGTAGGTGTAATCGTTCAGTTGTCCGACTTCGTCACCGCTTCGAAGTACCGGAATTCCTGGAAGGGAAAGAAGCAGTGCGTGGAGTGTTACGTCATAGCGGATTCCGCGGCTGACACCATCGGCATTTCCTTCATAATCAAAACGTTCGATTCCTGCAAGGGAGGCAGTTGTTCCACAGAGTTCTGCTTCTTCGGTTTCCGGATTTACATAGATCTCGCCCCGGGCAAAAGAATCCGGGAAAAGACCGGCGAGGAATTCATTCAGATAATCTCTGTGAGGGCCTTCTGTGATAAAGCTGTCTTTCAGAAAATCATAGTCCAGATTCCAGCGTACCGTGTTGCGGTTGCGGAGATAATTCTGAAATACCGGTGCCTGTGGAAGATTGGCAGTCTTATCAATTCCGTGGCGGAGAAGAGCAGTATCCTTTGTGGCAACCGTGTGCCAGATATCGGACATCAGCTGTGTGCTGTTTACAATGTGAAGTTCCGGCATATCGGAAGTTCCGCCGAATGCAGCTGCTTCGAAAGGGGTGCGGTCTGTCTCGCCAAGGAGAAGGACTCCTGGGCATACGATCTCGCAGACCATTCGTGTCATACGGAGAAGGGAATGCAGCTTCCAGAGGTTTTCGCTGTTCATCACAGGGAGGACACCAAGGCTGAATACAGAAGCCCCCTCATTTGCAAGTTCCAGGATCTGGAGAAGCATTGCATTGAAAAAGGCCGGAGTCTGAAGTACACATGGAGCACCGGACTGTGGGTCGTCCACAGAAAGGCTTAACGGGATTTCAAGAGCCAGGCGGATACCTGCTTTCTGGCAGTTAACTGCAAGGTCGTGCAGATCTTCTGAACTTCCAATCTCCGGGATAATGCGAAGAGAGCAGTTGGAAGTTGCCTGGAAAAGATCTGTCAGGTACAGAGTGTCTGCCTTGCATTCACTGATATAGTCCAGCTTACTGGACAGTCCGGCAAGGGTATCTGCGAAATCCGCAGGATTTACAGCCATTCCGGTGAACGTGGTTTTACGGAACCAGTCCGGATCCGCAGCACAGTTCTGGTCAGCTTCTTTCATGGAAAGAGAACGCTCACGGTAGATCTCTTTCATCTTCTTTGTGAGGCTTGAGAATGTGCCGGAAACCTCCGGATGATTACGGAACAGCTCGCAGTAGAGCCATTTCAGATCATTGTAGTAGTGGTTCAGGCGTTTCTCGTAGAGGGCATCGTAGGCGGTGTCTTCTTTGGAAGTCTCAACTTTCAGAGGTTCTGTTTTGGAAGTAGTTACTTTTGCCGGTTCGGTCTTTGCAGTTGTGACTTTGATCGGTTCGGTTTTGCTTGTTCCTACTTTCGGTGGTTCTGTCTTAGAAGTTTCAATTTTAGCAGCAACTGTATTTTTCTTCAGCTGCTGTTCTTTTTTTGCCTGCATGGCAGTTTTCTTTTTCTGGAGTCTTTTTGTTGACATATAGAGTTCCTCCTTAGATAAATGGTATTTTCGGTATAAAAATGTAAACTCTCTGACCGGAGAGAGAAATAGATCTACAGCTTATGGAAAACCGGCTGACGGTTTTTAAACACAGTATAATAGGAAAAGCCGCATTCACGGAGAACATCTGCTGCTTTGTCAAAAGCATAGGCGATTTTATCCGGGGTGTGGGCGTCTGCACCGATGGTAATAATTTCACCGCCAAGTTCATGATAGCGGCGGATTACATTTACACATGGATTTGGCTCGCCAAGGCCGTAGTGATAACCGCCGGTATTTAATTCGATTCCAATGTTCTTACGGATCAGTGTGCGGAGAATTTCATCCAGGATTTCTTTATAGCGGCCATAGGAGTACTGACGGTTCTGATTGGGGCCGTAACGCACCACATAATCAATATGTCCGTAGACATCCATTTCATCAAAGGCAGCGACATTTTCCAGAATGGATTCAAAATATTCCATATAGCAGGCGGATTCTTTCCGTCCCTCAAAATAAGAAGGATAATAGGGATCGTATCCGTGTACGACATGAGAAGAACCAATAACAAAATCGAAGGGGATTTCTTTCAGAAGTCCGGAGAAAGATTCAGAAAGATGGGGCTGAAGTCCAAGTTCGATTCCGAAATTTACAGTGATCTGGTCCCGAAAAGCATCAGCCAGTTCAAAAAGACGCTGGCGGTATGCCGGGATATCCAGGGAAAAGTCCAGATTTTCCGGCGTTTCCGGGTAATCCGGATCAAGGTGTTCCGTAAAACAGATTCCTGTAAGACCATTATCAACTGCGGCCTGGATCATATTTTCCATGGGTGTTTCGGAATCTGCGGAAAAAGAGGAGTGCATATGGCAGTCCCATAAAATTTTCTGGCCCATTTTGTACCTCCATATTCAAGTCTGTGTAGTGTGTAACAGCTGCTGTACCTGCTTGTTGTGTTACAGCTGGCAGGACAGAAATTTCTCTCACAGAATTATAACACATTTTTCGGAAATTTTCTTAATATTTATTTTAATGTGCTTTTTTATAAATAGCTCTTGAATTTTTGTTTGGAATTAGGTACAATATGAAGCAGGTTGATGTTTCTTTAACAAAGGAACGATTTAATCACCATTCAATTCATAGGAGGAATTTATCATGGCAGTAAAAGTTGCAATTAATGGTTTTGGACGTATCGGTCGTCTTGCATTCCGTCAGATGTTTGGAGCAGAGGGATTCGAGGTTGTAGCAATCAATGACCTTACATCTCCTAAGATGCTTGCTCACTTATTAAAATATGATTCTACACAGGGAAGATACGCTCTTGCAGATACAGTAACAGCAGGAGAGGATTCCATCACAGTAGACGGAAAAGAGATCAAAATCTATGCTAAGGCTAACGCTGCAGAGCTTCCATGGGGAGAGATCGGTGTAGACGTAGTTCTTGAGTGCACAGGTTTCTACACATCTAAAGACAAAGCTCAGGCTCATATTGATGCAGGTGCTAAGCACGTAGTTATTTCCGCTCCGGCTGGAAACGACCTTAAGACAATCGTTTACAACGTAAACCATCAGGGTCTTACAAACGAGGACAAGATCATCTCCGCAGCTTCTTGTACAACAAACTGCCTTGCACCAATGGCTAAGGCTCTTAATGATCTTGCACCGATCAAATCCGGTATCATGTGCACAATCCACGCTTACACAGGCGATCAGATGACACTTGACGGACCGCAGAGAAAAGGCGATCTGAGAAGATCCCGTGCAGCTGCAGTTAATATCGTTCCGAACAGCACAGGTGCTGCTAAAGCTATCGGACTTGTTATCCCAGAGCTTAACGGCAAACTTATCGGTTCTGCACAGCGTGTTCCTACCCCAACAGGTTCTACAACAATCCTTACAGCAGTAGTTGAAGGAAATGTTACAAAAGAGCAGATCAACGCAGCTATGAAAGCAGCTTCTAACGAGTCCTTCGGATACAACGAGGATGAGATCGTATCCAGCGATATCGTTGGTATGAGATTTGGTTCCCTCTTCGATGCTACTCAGACAATGGTACTTCCACTTGAGAATGGCACAACAGAGGTTCAGGTAGTTTCCTGGTATGACAACGAGAACTCCTACACAAGCCAGATGGTTCGTACAATCAAGCACTTCGGAAGCCTTCTGAACGCTTAATTTTCAGCGAACGAGTGTAGAAGAATAGACTCAGAAAGGGTCCGGTCTGCAGAGGACCGGGCCCTTTTTTTCCAAAAGACCAAACAAAAAAATGTCTGAGGAAATGACTGTTAACAGAGCGGACAACAATACCGCTCGCCCTTATTCATCTGCTTCCGGCAGAAATAAAAGTTAAGGAGATATAGAAATGCTGAACAAAAAAAGTGTTGATGATATCAATGTAAAAGGACAGAAAGTACTTGTAAGATGTGACTTTAACGTTCCGCTTCAGGATGGAAAGATCACAGACGAGAACCGTCTTGTAGCTGCTCTTCCTACGATCAAGAAACTGATCGCAGACGGCGGAAAGGTTATCCTCTGCTCCCACCTCGGAAAACCGAAGGGAGAGCCGAAACCGGAGCTTTCTCTTGCACCTGTAGCTGTTCGTCTTTCTGAGCTTCTTGGACAGGAAGTGAAATTTGCAGCAGATCCTGAGGTAGTAGGACCAAACGCAAAAGCTGCTGTAGCTGAGATGAAGGATGGCGATGTAGTTCTTCTTGAGAATACACGTTACCGTGCAGAAGAGACAAAGAACGAAGATAAGTTCAGCGAAGACCTTGCTTCTCTTTGCGATGTATTCGTAAACGATGCATTCGGAACTGCTCACAGAGCTCACTGCTCTAACGTAGGTGTTACCAAATATGTGAAAACAGCAGTTGTAGGATATCTGATGCAGAAAGAGATCGATTTCCTCGGAAATGCTGTAAACAATCCGGAGAGACCATTCGTAGCGATCCTTGGCGGCGCTAAGGTTTCCAGCAAGATCTCTGTTATCAACAACCTTCTTGACAAGGTAGATACACTGATCATCGGTGGTGGTATGTCTTATACATTCTCCAAGGCTATGGGCGGACATATCGGAACATCCCTCTGCGAGGATGATTACCTTCAGTATGCTCTCGACATGATGAAGAAAGCAGAGGAGAAGGGTGTGAAACTTCTTCTTCCTGTAGATAACAGAATCGGTGATAACTTCTCCAATGACTGCAACATCCAGGTTGTAAAACGTGGTGAGATTCCGGACGGATGGGAAGGAATGGATATCGGACCGGAGACTGAGAAACTTTTCGCAGATGCTGTAAAAGATGCTAAGACAGTTGTATGGAACGGACCGATGGGATGCTTCGAGATGCCAAACTTCGCACATGGTACAGAGGCAGTTGCAAAAGCTCTTGCTGAGACAGACGCAACAACAATCATCGGTGGTGGTGATTCTGCAGCAGCTGTAAATATCCTTGGATATGGTGACAAGATGACACACATCTCTACAGGTGGCGGTGCTTCTCTTGAGTTCCTTGAAGGCAAAGAGCTCCCAGGTGTAGCAGCAGCTAACGATAAAGACTGATAAAAAATAAAGTGTTCCAAGAACACAAAAAGGAGATAAAAACAATGGCAAGAAAGAAAATTATTGCTGGAAACTGGAAAATGAACATGACACCAAGCGAGGCTGTAAAGCTTGTTGAGACTTTAAAACCGCTTGTTGTTAACGATGAAGTTGACGTAGTATTCTGCGTACCGGCTATCGACATCATTCCTGTTGTTGAGGCAGCTAAAGGAACAAACATCCAGGTTGGTGCTGAGAACATGTACTTCGAGGAGAAAGGTGCTTACACAGGAGAGATCGCTCCGGCTATGCTCGTAGATGCAGGCGTTAAGTACGTAGTACTTGGACATTCCGAGAGAAGAGAGTACTTCGGTGAGACAAACGAAGACGTTAACAAAAAAATGCTCAAAGCTTTCGAGCATGGTATTACACCGATCATGTGCTGCGGTGAGACACTTACTCAGAGAGAGCAGGGCGTAACAATGGACTTCATCCGTCAGCAGGTTAAGGTTGGATTCCAGGGTGTTACAGCTGATCAGGCTAAGACAGCAGTTATCGCTTACGAGCCGATCTGGGCTATCGGAACAGGTAAGACAGCTACAACAGAGCAGGCTCAGGAAGTTTGCGCTGATATCCGTAAATGCATCGCTGAGATCTATGATGACGCTACAGCAGCAGAGATCCGTATCCAGTACGGCGGATCTGTAAACGCTGCAACAGCTCCTGACTTATTTGCTCAGGCTGACATCGACGGCGGTCTTGTAGGCGGCGCTTCCCTGAAACCAGATTTCGGAAAGATCGTAAACTACAAATAAGAATAAATAAAGAAAGGGGCTTCGGCCCCTTTTTTTATGGAATAATGGAAAATCTATTTGTCAAAAAAACTCTCTCTGACATAAATACGCAGAAATAAAAATTCGGTGTTTATGCTCAGAGAGAGTTTTTCTTATTTTCGGAGGAAGAACTGTTTTTCTCCGAAATTTCTTTTGGATTATTATTCATTTCATCCGGATCAGGAATATGTTCTACGATATCTTCAATATCACAGTGAAGAATGGAACACAACCTGTCTATTGTAAAAATTTCAATGTTTTTGTTTTTTCTAAGCCTGTCCAGAAGAGAACGGGTAATTTCATAGTGTTCATAAAGATCATACTGAGTAATACCTCGTTCTTTCATTGTGACCCAAAATCTGTCATATTTTATCATATGTTTATCCTGTCCGATTCGTCCTTGAATTAATCTTATTATGAATGTAAAATTGGAATCACAACAGTGTCCTTATAGAGACACTATGGAAAGGAGAAACAATGAGGAAATTTTTGAAGGCATTTTTTTCATTGGCGGTTACCATATATTTTTCGACTACCATGTTCTATTGTTTTGTGGCCGGAGCACCGCAGAATGGAAAAGGAGCTGTAATTTATGTCGTGTCAGCAGCAGGCCTGTCAATTTTGTTTCCGGCTTTTACCTGTGGCTGTATTCATTACATTATCTATCTCAGGAAAAAACTGGATAAACAGGGCAAATAATCAGGATTTATGGTATGATAAAGAAAAACAGGGATGGATGAAACCGGACAGTTATGTATTATAATAGAAAGAAAGACCGTAACTGTGCGGAAGACGCTTATGTGATTATTTGTGGAGGGTTTTATGGGAAATATTCTGGATTATCTTGACTGGAGAGGGGACCTTACTTTTGAACAGTCACCGTTTAATGAAGTTGACAATCTGATACTGTCATGCTTTTCCTATCTGGATCTGGATGAGATAACCGAGCTGAAAAATGGAGATACTCTTTGCATAAAGGATCTCTCAGAGAGATTTTCCACAGAAAAAAAAGAACAGGATATGAAAGCAGAAAGTGCGTTTTTGCAGAATACGCCGGTTCTTCTTGAAAAGATGGCCCGTTCGAAACGATTCCGGGAATGCACAGTGGGAGGATTTGTGAATGAAATTCTGTCCAGACAGGCACAGCAGTTTGCGGCAGTGATGATCGGGCTGGGAGATGGAACATCCTATATATCTTTCCGGGGAACCGATGATACGATTGTGGGATGGAAAGAGGATTTTAATTTGAGCAACGGAGTTGTTCCATCCCACAGAAAAGCTCTGGAATATCTGGAAGAACACGGAACCTATCTGCAGTCCATGTTGCGTATCGGAGGACATTCCAAAGGTGGTAATCTGGCTATGTATGCTGCCATGCAGTGTAATGAAATACTTCAGGAGAAGATTCTTTCTGTTTACGATAACGACGGACCAGGATTTCCGGAGGAATTTTTCAGCCCTGAGAGAGTGGAGAAGGTTTTGCCAAAAGTCACCCGTATTATACCGGAGGCATCTGTGATCGGTATGCTTCTTACGCATCAGAAAGAACCGCTGATCGTGGCAAGCAGTCAGAAAGGCATCCTGCAGCACGATGCTTTTACCTGGGAGGTGATGGGGCCGTCTTTTATTCAGAAAGAAACACTGACAAGGAGGGCGGCGGCATCAGACCGGAGTCTTCACAAATGGATTGATACTATGAATGAAGAGGAAAGGGCACATCTGATAGGAGAACTTTTTTCTGTGCTTGAGGCCACCGGCGCGGATACGATTTCCCAGATTCAGGATGGAGGCCTGAAAAGTCTGGCTGCCATGGTACGACAGCTGGATAAAATGGAGCCTCACTCCAAAGCTATGGTACAGGAATTGATTGTCGGAATTTTTGGCAGCTGGCTGGAACTCCTTCCGCTGCCGGAGCTTGACAAAAAGCGTTTTCTGCCATAACATAGGAGTTAACTCTGATAAAAATTGGAAAAAACGGAAAGGGGACATCAGAAAATGAGCGAAAAAGTCGTAAATGCGGCCCTTCTTGGTCTTGGAACAGTAGGAACCGGAGTCTATAAAGTTATCAAAAATCAGGAGCAGGAAATGACAGCCAAGCTTGGATGTCAGGTAAAGATCACAAAGATCCTGGTGCGTAACCTCGAAAAAGCATCTAAAAAAGTAGAAGATCCATCTGTTCTTACAACAGACTGGGCAGATATCGAAGGAGATCCTTCTATTGATATTGTGATCGAGCTGATCGGTGGAATTGAGCCGGCCCGTACTTACATTCTTGCAGCACTGAAAGCTGGAAAGAATGTAGTAACTGCAAACAAAGACCTGATTGCGGTTCACGGAAAAGAGATTCTGGAAACTGCCAAGGCTGCACAGAAAGATTTCCTGTTTGAGGCTGCTGTTGCCGGAGGAATTCCGATTATCAGCCCGCTTAAGAATAGCCTCGAGGCCAACCATGTAACGGAAGTTATGGGAATCGTAAACGGAACTACGAACTTTATCCTTACCAAGATGTCCCAGGAAGGAATGGAATTTTCCGATGCCCTTGCCCTTGCCACAGAGCTTGGATATGCAGAGGCAGATCCGACTGCAGATATAGAAGGAATTGATGCAGGAAGAAAGGTAGCGATCCTTGCTTCTGTTGCTTTTAATTCCAGAGTTACCCTTGACAATGTTCATATCGAGGGAATCACCAAGATCACAGCGAAAGATATCCGTTACGCCAAGGAAATGGGCTGTGAGATCAAACTTCTGGGTGTTGCCCGCTGCCAGGAGGATGGCGTTGAGGCCTATGTATGCCCAATGCTGATCCCTGCAGAGCATCCTCTTGCATCTGTCAATGATTCCTACAATGCAGTATTTGTACATGGAGATGCTGTAGGTGATACTATGTTCTACGGACGTGGAGCAGGAGAACTTCCAACAGCAAGTGCGGTTGTTGGAGATGTATTTGAGGTAGTCCGCAACATGAAGGCAGACTGCTGCGGCCGTGTGGGCTGCACCTGCTATAAGACACTTCCTGTAAAAGCCATGGCAGATACCCACAACCGTTACTTCCTCCGTCTGCAGGTTGAGGACCGTTGCGGTGTGCTTGCAGAGATCCTGGAGCACTTTGCAAAATATCAGGCAAGTGTCGCACAGATCATGCAGAAAGAGAGCAAGAGACCGGATACCGCCGAGGTTGTTGTGATTACCAAGCTGGTAAGTGAGGGTGCTTTCTTTAAGGTTAAGGAAGAGCTGGAGAACAGTGCCTCTGTAAGAAAGATTTCTTCTATGATCCGTGTATATGAGAAATAAAAAAAACGTTGCAAAATTCCTGGATTTTGGTACTATATAAAATGGAAAACAAAAGAATCCCAGATGGCGCAGGACATTTCAGGATTTCCGGAAACTTACGCCGGCTGGAACTTCGATCAAAGATAAGAAGGGGAAAATTATGAGTAAAAAACCAACAGTTTTAATGATCCTTGATGGATACGGACTCAATGACAGACATGACGGAAATGCTGTATATGAGGCGAAGACACCGGTTATGGACGGACTTATGAAAGATTATCCGTTTGTAAAAGGTAATGCCAGCGGTCTTGCTGTAGGTCTTCCGGACGGACAGATGGGTAACTCCGAGGTTGGTCATATGAATATGGGCGCAGGCCGTATCGTATACCAGGAGCTTACAAGAATCACAAAAGAGATCCAGGACGGAGATTTCTTCAAGAACGAGGCGCTTCTTGCTGCTATGAAGAACGCAAAAGAGAACGATTCCGCAATCCATTTCATGGGACTTCTTTCTGACGGTGGTGTACACAGCCACAACACACATCTTTACGGACTTCTCGAGATGGCCAAGAGAGAAGGTCTCAAGAAAGTTTACGTACACTGCTTCCTGGATGGACGTGACACACCGCCTGCATCCGGTAAAGAGTTCGTAGAGCAGCTGGAAGCCAAGATGAAAGAGATCGGCGTTGGTGAGATCGGTGTGATCTCCGGACGTTACTATGCAATGGACCGTGATAACCGCTGGGATCGTGTTGAGCTTGCATACAAAGCACTTACACAGGGCGAAGGCGTAAAGGGAACAGACGCTGCAGCAGCAGTTCAGGCTTCCTATGACGATGACAAGACAGATGAGTTCGTACTTCCGACAGTTATCGAGAAAGACGGTAAACCGGTTGCAACGATTTCCGATAAGGATTCCGTTGTATTCTTCAACTTCCGTCCGGACCGTGCAAGAGAGATCACAAGAGCTTTCTGTGATGATGATTTCAAAGGCTTTGAGAGAGCTAAGAGACTGGATACCACATTCGTATGTTTCACAGAGTACGACGATACCATCCAGAATAAACTGGTAGCATTCCACAAAGTTCTTCTTCACAATACATTCGGTGAGTACCTTGCAGCTCATGATATGACACAGGCACGTATCGCTGAGACAGAGAAATATGCACATGTTACCTTCTTCTTCAACGGTGGCGTTGAGGAGCCGAACAAGGGAGAGGATCGAATCCTTGTAAAATCCCCGAAGGTTCCGACCTACGATATGCAGCCGGAGATGAGCGCACCGGAAGTTTGCGAGAAACTTGTAGAGGCGATCAAATCTGACAAATATGATGTGATCATCATCAACTTCGCAAACCCGGATATGGTTGGCCACACAGGTGTTGAGGCAGCTGCAATCAAGGCTGTTGAGACTGTTGATGAGTGTGTAGGTAAGGCTGTAGAGGCAATCAAAGAGGTTAACGGACAGCTCTTTATCTGTGCTGACCACGGTAACGCAGAACAGCTTGTAAACTATGAGACAGGTGAGCCATGGACAGCTCATACAACCAACCCGGTTCCGTTTATCCTGGTAAACGCAGATCCGAAATACACACTTCGTGAGAACGGATGCCTTGCAGACATCGTTCCGACACTGATCCAGCTTATGGGCATGGAGCAGCCGAAGGAAATGACAGGAGAATCTCTTCTTGTTGAGAAATAAATAAGATATTATGGAATCCCCGCAGATTTTCACAGATCTGCGGGGATTTTTTGTATTTCCTTGTTTCTGTTTCCACACATAAAAAATTTTTTCAAAATCATCTTGTAAAATCATTCCATTTCAACTATAATCCCTCTGATACATAAAAACAGGTAACTTTTGGGTAATTTGGGGGAAAAGAATATTTCATGAAAACAGACATGACACAGGGCAAACCGGTAAAAGTGCTCCTGGGATTTACGATCCCGGTATTTATTGGTAATGTATTTCAGCAGTTCTACAATATGGTAGATGCGGTGGTGGTAGGAAAATTTGTAGGAACAAAGGCACTGGCGGCAGTGGGCTCAACAGGAACCATCATCTTTCTGATCATAGGTTTTCTTCTGGGACTGACTGCCGGCTTTACCGTACTGACCGCGCAGAAATATGGTGCGGGAAAAATGGATGAGATGCGCCAGACAGTAGGTAACGCACTGATTCTGACAGCAGTGATTTCCGCAGTTATGACAGCAATCAGCATGACAGGCATGCATGCACTTCTGAAATTCATGCATACACCAGATGATATTTTTAACGATGCATATGCTTACGTTATGATCATCTGCGGAGGTATTTTTGCCCAGGCATTGTATAATATCCTGGCCAGCATCCTCCGTGCACTTGGAAACAGTAAAATTCCGCTGTATTTTCTGATCTTATCTGCAATGTTGAATATCGTGCTGGATCTCGTATTTATCATTGTGTTTAAGCTGGGAGCACCCGGAGCAGCCTGGGCTACCATTATTTCCCAGGGAGTATCCGGAGTTTTATGCCTTCTGTATATCTGGAAGTTTGTGCCGGAACTCCGCATGAAAAAAGAAGACTGGTATTTCCGGCGCAGTCTTGCCTTCAAGCAGATTGGTGTTGGAATTCCCATGGGACTTCAGTATTCCATTACAGCGATCGGAACCATGATGGTACAGTCTGCCTTAAATATGTTGGGTTCCTATGCAGTGGCAGCATTTACCGCAGGAAGTAAGATCGAGCAGATTTTTACCCAGGCATTTGTGGCACAGGGAACTGCCAGCGCTACCTATAACGCACAGAATATCGGAGCCGGAAAGCTTGAAAGAGTGAGGGAAGGATTCCGGGCTTCTCATTTTATCGGAATTGTATACTCGATTATTGTGGGAGGTTTTCTGTTCTTTGCTGGCAAATATTTTGCATATCTGTTTATCTCGGATAACATTGAAGAAGTGCTTCCTATGGTAGCAATCTATGTAAAATGTGTGGCGTTGTTCTTTATTCCGCTGTATTTTGTCAATGTACTTAGAAACGGAATCCAGGGAATGGGATATGGTCTTCTTCCTATGATGGCCGGCGTGGCAGAACTTGCGGGAAGAGGAATCACAGCTACGATTGCGGCAGGAAAAAGCAGCTATATTGGCACCTGTCTGGCAAGTCCGGTGGCATGGATTTTTGCAACGGTGCTTCTCTGGGTTATGTATTTCTATGTTATGAAAGATATGTCCCGGAAATTGTACGGTACAAATAAGTTATAAAAAAACCGTGAAATGAGATGCAATTTCCAGAAAGTATGATATAATGAAAAAGCTGGTAACTGATCTGTGTACATAAGTACAGATCAGCCCGGAAAGTATCAATGGAAAGGTGTCTTTTCGAAAGACACATAAACATAGAGGTGAAATAAAAATATGAGCAACGAGGAGAAGAGGGATATCGAAGATAAAATCAATGATGCCATGGCCAAGATTGTCAGCGATACAGTCGGAGATGCCCAGCCTGAGAAAAAATCAGATGCATCTGCTTCTCAAAAGTCTGCCCGGCCTTCGAAGTCAGCGAGACCTTCCAAGTCGGCAAGACCGAAGAAGATCACGTATGTGCCGATTGATGAATCTGAATTTGCCCCAATCGTTCTCCCCCAAAAAAAGAAGCATAAGGCGTTAAAAGTAACCGGAATGATCGCGGCCATGGTTCTGGTAGCAGCCGGCTGTGCATATGCCGGAGTGTCTTATTATTACACGAACCACTTTTTTGAAGGGACAACGATCAACGGAATTGACAGTTCCAACAAGACTGCCTATGAGGTGGAGCAGGAGATTGCCAGCAAGATGGAGAACTATACCATCGAGGTAAAAGCGAGAGATCAGGAATCACAGACCATTACAGGATCAGATATTGATTATCGCTATATATCCAGTGGTGAAATTCTGAAACTCCTGAAATCTCAGAAGCCATATGAGTGGGTGAAGGGATTTTTTGGAGAAACCACTTACACAGCCAAGGAAGAAACAGCTTTTGACAAGAGTAAGCTGGAAACACAGGTGAAAGCACTGAATTGTGCACAGAAAGAAAACCAGGTGGCGCCGGAGAATGCATATGTAAGTTTTAACAATTCAGAATTTACCATTGTGCCGGAAACCGAGGGCACGGAGCTGAAGGTGAAGGAAGCATACCAGATGATCAGCGAAGCCATCAGCAGTGATGATGCAGAAGTAGATCTGGGCAGTAATCCGGATGCATATGTCACAGCGGATGTTACCAGTGACAGTGCAGATCTTCAGGCAACGGTAGATGCATATAATAACTTCGCAAAAGCAAGCATCACCTATACATTTGGAGATGAGACAGTAACACTTGATGGAAGCACTATTAAGGACTGGCTGCAGTTTGATGAAAAAGGACAGCTGATACAGGACGATGCGTCTTTTAAACAGCATATTGTGGATTATGTAGCACAACTTGCCGCTTCTCATGATACGGTAGGCACTGAGAGACAGTTCCAGACCACAAGTGGAAGAACCGTATCGGTATATGGTTCTGCATATGGATGGAAGATTGATCAGGATGCAGAAGTAGCACAGCTTACCCAGGAGATTCAGTCCGGTACACAGACAACAAGAGAGCCCGTGTATTCCATGACAGCCAATTCTCATGGTGCCAACGATCTTGGAAATACTTACATTGAAGTAGATCTTACAGAACAGTATATGTGGTATTATCAGGATGGAAGTGTGATTTTTGAGTCCGATATTGTATCCGGACTTGCAAGTGATCCGGAGAGGAAAACACCTCCAGGAATCTTTACCCTGTATTATAAGAAGAGCCCGGATGTACTTCGTGGTACCAAGAAGGCAGATGGAACATATTCCTATGAACAGCCGGTAACTTACTGGATGCCGTTTAACGGAGGAATTGGATTCCATGATGCAGACTGGCAGCCATACTTTGGTGGTGATCGGTATCTCACAGGAGGTTCCCACGGCTGTATCAATATGCCACCGGATAAGGCAGGAGAGCTTTACAATATTATTCAGTACAATGTTCCGATTATCTGTTTCTATTGATCGAACCCATATCAAGCGAATATTTGGTTAAAATCAGACAGGAGCCAGCCGGTGATCCGGTGCAGGGCTCCTGTTATTTATAAGGAGGAAAATAATTATGTTTGACCAGTCATTCAGTTACATACTGGCAATTGCGGCACTGGTAATTGGTATTATGATTCTTACCGGCCATGGTTCTGTTTTTATGAAAGGTGGAAACACCCAGGCCAGAGCGCAGAAGTATGATGAGAAAAAAATGGAAAAAGTTTCCGGAATCGGTCTGATTCTGATTGGAATCGCAACAGGAATTGATGCGTTTACCACAAGTGTGACAGCGAAGATTGTTTATGTGGTTGTGCTGTTTGTGATACTTGCGGTATATCTGTTTGTTCTCAGAACAAAATGCCTGAAAAAATAAGAAAGAAAATAAAAAGGACTCCCCGTAAATAAGGAATCTGTATCCGCATGATTCCTGTATTTACGGGGAGTCCTTTTTGTCCCTGATGTGGGAAAAATTATTTTAATTTTGTATGGCTGGTATGCCGGAATGTCAGCGTAAAGACGATACCTTTCACAATAGAAGTAAGGGAAAGTGCCCACCAGATACCATCAAGTCCCATTCCCGCATGGGTCAGCAGCATAGCCAGTGGAATTCTGGAACCAGTCAGGATAATACTGATGATACTGCAGAGCTTCGTCATTCCAAGGCCGGACAGCGCACCGATGGTCATAAGCTCGATAGCCATAAAAGCTTCACTGAAACCGATGATAGTCAGGTAATTTACGGAAATTCCAAGGGATTCCGGATCATGGAAAAACAGACCGGAGATCGGGCGTGGAAGCAGCACAAAAGATGCGGTTATAATAAGACCCCAGATTGCCAGGATGCCGAAAGAAATGCGGTATCCATGGCGGATGCGGTCGTATTTTTTTGCACCGAAATTCTGTGCGGTAAAAGCATTTAAGGCAGAGGCAAAGCCGTCCGCGGTGTTCCAGGAAACGGATTCGATCTGTCCGCCCACACGCTGGACAGCAATGGCAGCAGCACCGAAGGCGGAAACCATTCTGGTCAGTACCATGGAGATCATACAGTAGAGCATGCTCTGGATAGCGGTTGGAAAACCAATGCGGAAGATATTTTTATAAAATTTTCCCGGAAAACGTGAAAAAAGATGAAGTTCACGAAGTACATTTGTTTCCAGCCCGGAAGTAAAGATCCGGAAAATCAGCACTGCAAAAACTAGGAACTGTGCAGTTACTGTGGCAATGGCAGCACCTGCCGTTTCAAGCCGTGGAAAAGGTCCAATGCCAAGGATCAGGAGCGGATCCAGGAGCATATTTCCCACAAGTCCAAGAAAATTGGCCATCAGCGGAGACCTGGAATCTCCCTGGGCTGTAAAAAGTCCGGTGAGAGTCAGGTTCAGGAAGGAAAAAATGATCAGTCCGCAGGTGATCAGCATATAAGATCTGGCAGAAGAATATGCTTCCGGGTCTGTCAGATTAAAAAAACCGATCAGAGGATCAAGAAATATAATACTTGCCACAGCAAATAAGAGACCGAAGAGAATGGTCATCTGCAGGGCACTGGCCGCGTAGGAACGTGCCTCTTTATAATCTTTCCTGCCGCAGGCCTGGGCTGTGTTTACCTGTCCGCCCATTCGGGGAAGGGCAACCAGTCCCTGGGAAAGCCACACATACATGCCGCCTACCCCCACACCGGCAACTGCCTTGGATCCCAGAAGCCCGATCCAGGCCATGTCCGTGATATTATAGGCAGTTCCCAGAAAGGAAGAGGCCATGATAGGAAGGGCCAGTTCTGCAAGGGTTTTCAGGATCGGACCGGAAGTAAGGTCTATGGATTTTGATCTTTTCATACTCATCTGCATATCTCCGTAAGGTCAAAAGGCCTGGTGATCCGGTAATCCGGTTTATCCACCTGACCGAAACCGTATTCAGCAAAGATAAAAGGAACTCCTGCTTTCCGGCAGGCATTAAAGTCTCCTATAGTATCACCGATATAAACCGGATCGGAAAGATTATTATCCTCGCGGATCTTCATGATATTTTCCGCTTTGGCCATGCCGGTGTCACCGGGACAGAGATGGCCCTTGAAATAGTGTCCGAAGCCTGTGGATTTCAGGAACACTTCAATATATCCGGCCTGGCAGTTACTGACGATAAAAAGAGGAAAACGGCTGGAAAGAATCTTCAGTGTTTTCTCAAGATCCGGATACAGCGGAGCACATTTGCGAAGCAGTGCCTCGTGCTCTGCCTGGCAGCAGCCGTCGATGATACGAAGCTGTTCTGCTTCCGGAAGCTCAGGGAAAAGAGCCTTTGCTATATCCGGCAGCAGCTGGCCGAAAAGCCCCATCAGTCGTTTGGCGCTTACGTCGGTATCCATGTGCTCCGTATGGATAAGGTAATCACTCCAGGCCTCAGCCACGATCCCCGTGGAATCCCAGAGCGTACCGTCAATATCAAATATAATACTGTCCATCAGAAAAACCTCCCAAAAAATCTGTAATATGTAAAAAAGCAACCCTTTGTACTGGACATAGTACAAAACAATTCTATATGAGAAAAGAAAAAAAAGCAACTGCGCTTTTGAAGATTTTATGTTATAGTAAAAGATACGAGGGAAAAAATATGAACTATAAAAATACGATCAGAGGTATTTTCAAAGACAGGCCCAACCGGTTTATCGCCCATGTACAGATCGGGGATCAGCTGGAGACGGTCCACGTAAAGAACACAGGCAGATGCCGGGAACTTCTTGTTCCGGAAACGGAAGTGATCCTGGAAAAGAGTGACAACCCTGCCAGAAAAACGAAATACGATCTGATTTGTGTGAACAAAGGGGGCCGCTGGATCAATATGGATTCCCAGGCCCCAAATAAAGCAGCAGAAGAGTGGGTGGCAGCCGGAAACCTTTTTCCGGAGGAAGTGACGGTCAGGCGTGAGAAGACATACGGAAACTCCCGTTTTGACCTGTATGTGGAATCCGAAGAGCGGAAGGCTTTTATCGAGGTAAAAGGCGTCACCCTAGAAGAAAATAATATCGTGCGTTTTCCGGACGCGCCTACAGAGCGTGGGATCAAGCATCTTTACGAACTGATGAAGGCGGCAGCTGACGGCTATGAAGCCTACCTTCTTCTGGTAATCCAGATGAAGGACGTACGGTATTTTGAACCGAACCGGGAGACACATCCGAAGTTCGGAGAAACACTTAAGGAGGCAGCAGATGTCGGTGTCCATATCCTGGCCTATGACTGCGCCATCACGGAAGATTCCATGAAGATCTGTGATCCGGTACCGGTGAAATTATAGAAAGGAAACAATATGACCGAAAACATTGCAGAACCCCTTCTGAAATGGTACGATAAAAACAAGAGGATCCTGCCCTGGCGTGATAAGAATAATGCCTATTATACCTGGGTATCAGAGATCATGCTCCAGCAGACCCGGGTGGAAGCTGTGAAACCTTATTTTGCACGGTTTATCCAGGAACTTCCCGATGTGGAAGCCCTTGCAGCAGCGCCGGAAGAGCGGATCGTCAAGCTGTGGGAAGGCCTTGGTTATTACAGCCGTGTTCGCAATATGCAGAAAGCGGCCATTCAGGTCATGGAAGAATATGATGGCAGGATTCCTGAAGACTTTGAGACACTTCTCTCGTTAAAAGGAATAGGAAGATATACGGCAGGTGCCATTGCGTCCATTGCCTATGGGAAGAAAGTCCCGGCAGTAGATGGAAATGTGCTGCGGGTATATGCAAGACTGACCGAAAACAGGGGAGATATCATGAAACAGTCTGTGCGGAAAGCCGTGGAAAACGAGCTTACAGAGCGGATGCCTAAGGATCGGCCAGGGGATTTCAACCAGGCCATGATGGAACTGGGAGCTGTAGTCTGTGTTCCAAACGGAACGGCGAAGTGTGAAGAATGTCCCCTTGGGCAGTTCTGTCTTGCCAGAAAACACGGAACTGTAGAAGAACTTCCGGTAAAAGCACCGAAAAAAGCCCGCACCATAGAACAGCGCACAGTCCTTGTGATCCAGGACGGGGCCAGCACAGCGATCCGGAAACGCCCGGATACAGGACTTCTGGCAGGCCTTTATGAACTTCCCAATGTGGAAGGACACCTGACCAAAAAGGCAGCGCTTGCCCAGGTGAAAGATATGGGACTGGAACCCTTAAGGATCGAAGCACTGCCGGATGCGAAGCACATTTTTTCCCATATTGAATGGAGAATGTGCGCCTATCGTATCGCCGTATCCTCCCTGGAAGAAGCACCTAGGGAAAAGTTCCTGTTTGCGGATAAGAGAGAATCCGATAAAAAATATGCAATACCATCTGCGTTTCGCGCATACACCAGATACATGAAGGAGGAAAACTCATGAAACTTTTGAGCGTAGCAATACCATGCTATAATTCAGAGGCTTATATGTCAAAATGCATCAATTCCCTGCTGATCGGAGGAGAAGAAGTGGAGATCATCATTGTAGATGATGGCTCCAGCGACCGTACTGCCGAGATCGCGGATGACTATGCAGAGAAATATCCAACTATCGTAAAAGCCATCCACCAGGAAAACGGCGGCCATGGACAGGCAGTCAATACAGGAATCAAAAACGCAACCGGCCTTTATTTCAAAGTTGTGGACAGCGATGACTGGGTAAATCAGGACGCCTACTATGAGATCCTGAAGACACTTTATGATCTTACCCGCGGAGCCGATACGGTGGATCTTCTCATCAGCAATTTTGTCTATGAGAAGCAGGGCGCTACCCGTAAAAAAGTCATGCAGTACAGACACTGTTTCCCGACAAACCAGATCTTTGGCTGGGACGAAGTACGCCACATGAAAAAAGGCCAGTACCTTCTTATGCATTCCATGATCTACCGTACCAAACTTCTCCATGACTGTGGAATGGAGCTTCCGAAGCATACGTTCTATGTAGATAACCTGTTTGCATTTGAGCCGCTTCCCTATGTAAAAAATCTCTATTATCTGGATGTGAATTTCTACCGGTATTTTATCGGAAGAGATGACCAGTCCGTCAATGAGAAAGTGATGATCAAACGTATCGATCAGCAGATTCGTGTAAACAAGCTGATGGTGGATGCCTATCTGAAGGCCAATGTGAGCAACCGCAGACTTCGTGCTTATATGTTCAGCTATCTTGATATCATCACGACCGTTTCCTCGATCATGCTGGTAAGAGCTGCGACCCAGGAATGCCTGGATAAAAAACAGGAGCTGCAGGATTACATCAAAGACCAGAATATGGGACTGTACCGGAAGCTTCGGAGAAGTCTCTTCGGAAGAGTGTCCAATCTTCCCGGAAAAGGTGGAAGAAAGATGTTTGTGGCAGCCTATAAGATCTGTCAGAAGTTTTATGGATTTAATTAAAAAAAGCCCCCAAGGGGGCTTTTTTTTATAAATTCTGTTCAGGCTTCTTCTTACGCATATGGGATAGGGAGCGCTGTTCTTCGTAATCATCCACTCTCTGTGGATAGAACAGGAGATGTCCAAACAGTGCCAGTGTGGTGCCAAGGCATACATCGATCACAGAATGCTGCTTGATAAACATGGTGGACAGGATGATCAGAACAGAAAGGATCAGAGCTCCTCGCTGAAGCCATTTCCTGTCTTTTAGTGCCTGGCAGTGATGAACGGCAAAATAAACAGCCAGGGAATTAAATACATGGATACTTGGCAGGATATTGGTGGGAGTATCTGTCCGATAGATCTCAGCCACCAGTCGTGTAAAGATGTTGTTTCTCGGGAATACCGCAGGGCGGAGATGCTGAATGTTCGGATAGATGTAAGAAACAACAAGGAAAACTGTCATTCCCATCATCAGGTTGAAGATCAGCTGGAAATATTCCCGTTTATTCTTATTGCGGAATAGGAAATACACAACCGTCAGTATCACATATGGAAACCATAAAAGGTACGGGATAACAAAGATCTCGCAGAACGGGATCATATCATCAAAAACAGTATGTACAACATGGTAGGCACGTACAGGCCGCTGTTCCAGATATCCGAACAGGATAAGATACACAACGAAATAGATTGCTATGATAAAACCGTGCCTGTATTTTTTTATCTTACTCAACATTTTGCCGCTCCTTTTCTTGATGTATGGCCAAAATGCCACGGGTGTCAGTCTTAAGCTTCTTTTTTGTTAAGTATCTACCTGCTACTATAACACAGGCATTATGATTTTTAAAGGTTTCTTTTCAATGGTCACAGAAAATTCACGCTGGATTCCGCCGGATTCTCCGTCTTTATGCACAGGAAGAGGGCGGTCACTTGTAATATGTACGTCTTTACACTGTAAAATATGTACACCGCGAAGGTGTGTATGTTTCCCCCAGAGTGCGCCCGGCAGACAGAAAAGCATTTTCAGTTTGGAGATCCCTTCAATGACGATCACATCCAGGAGGCCGTCATCCGGACTGGCATCCGGGCAGAACTTAAAGCCGCCTCCCTCGTATTTCTGGTTCATTACAGCCGCGAACCAGGTCTTCTGGAAGGTCTGTGGTTCTTTTCCGTTAAGGGTTACCGTAACCGAGGACGGTGTGAGGAAGAGAAACTGTTTCAGAGCCACCATAAGGTAGATCAGTTTACCCATATGGAGACGGTTGAGAAATTTTTTCCCGGGGGTGATCAGGACTTCCTGACAGACCGCCGCATCATAGCCCATTCCCGCACTGATACCGAACCGGTAGGAATGGCTGCCGAGATGGATCACAGGAACATCCATGGAAATCGTCCGTTTGTTCTCAAGGATGGAGCGAAGCGCCTCAAAAGGATCAAAAGGAAGCCCCATACTGCGGCAGAAATCATTGCCGGACCCAACTGGGATAAATCCAAAGATGACCGAAGACAGATCGCTGATCCCGGTAAGTACTTCGTAAATTGTGCCATCGCCGCCTACAGTTACCAGTGTTACCGGACTTTCCGGTGTTCCGGCGGCACTGATTTTTTTCGCCAGTACTGTGGCGTGTCCCACATATTCTGTGAGAAAATACTGATATGAAATCCCCTGACTTTCCATGCTGCTGCGAAGCCGGTTCCAGACATTACGCCCCTCTCCGGATCTTGAATTGGGATTCACAATAAAAGAATACATAATAAAAAACCTCCAAACAACTGTCAGCTTTATCATAACATTGACGTCCGGTTTTTACAAATTAAAATTTCTTAAGGATTTCTATATTTTACATAAACTTAACGTTTTTTCTATGCTGGATTTTACGAAGGCATTTTATACTTGCAACTATCAGTTGAAAAATAAAGTTGGAGGAAAATTATGATATATCTGGTGGAAGATGATGAAAGTATCCGTGAACTTGTTGTATATACATTAAACAGTCAGGGCCTGGAGGCACAGGGATTTGAACGGCCATCACTTTTCTGGAAGGCGCTGGAAAAAGAACTGCCTTCCCTGGTGCTTCTGGATATTATGCTTCCGGAGGAGGACGGACTGTCCATTTTAAAGAAAATCCGTATCCGCCCGGATGTCCGGAAACTTCCGGTGATCATGCTTACTGCAAAAGGCAGTGAGTTTGACACTGTGGTAGGCCTGGACAGCGGTGCAGACGATTATATTCCGAAGCCATTCCGTATGATGGAGCTGATCTCCAGGGTACGTGCCCTCCTTCGAAGATCCGAGGACAACGGTGCAGAGGAGTACCGCATGGAAAATCTTTATGTGTGCCCGGGAAGACATGAGGTGACGGTTGACCAGGAACCTGTAAATCTGACACTGAAAGAATACGAGATGCTTTGTCTCCTTCTGAAAAACAGTGGCACGGTTCTCTCCAGAACCCAGCTTTTAAATCAGATCTGGGGCTATGAATTTGACGGGGAAAGCAGAACCGTAGATGTACATATCCGTACCCTCCGCCAGAAACTTGGTTCTGCCGGAGATCTGGTGGAAACAGTCCGTGGCGTGGGCTATAAGATCAGCGGAAAATGCGCGTGACCAACGATTAAGAACCATACAAAACAGACAGGCACTTCGCAGGAAAAAGGCTTCGGCCCTTTTCTGGACGAAGTGCTTTTTTCATGCTATAATAGGTGAACCCTGGAGCAATTTCAAGAAGACTCCAAAGAGCATGAGGTGAAATAAAAAATATGAAATCATTAGTGATCGCGGAGAAACCGTCGGTTGCCAGAGATATCGCAAGAGTCCTTCACTGCAGCCAGAAGGGGAATGGAACCCTGGAAGGAAAAGATTATGTAGTGACCTGGGCACTGGGACATCTGGTAACCCTGGCAGATCCGGAAGAATACGATAAAAAATATACCAAATGGGAACTTTCCACCCTTCCTATGATGCCGGAAAAAATGAAACTGGTGGTGATCCGCCAGACATCCAAACAGTACAATGCGGTAAAAAACCAGCTTTACCGGAAGGATATCGGGGAGATCATCATTGCCACAGATGCCGGACGTGAGGGAGAACTGGTAGCCAGATGGATCCTTGCAAAGGCAGACTGTCATAAACCGATCAAACGTCTGTGGATCTCATCGGTAACGGATAAGGCGATTCGTGACGGTTTTGCCCACCTGAAGAACGGCCATGATTATGATAATCTTTACCGTGCGGCACAGGCCAGGGCAGAAGCAGACTGGCTGGTGGGAATGAACGGAACAAGAGCACTGACCTGTAAATACAATGCCCAGCTTTCCTGTGGACGTGTGCAGACACCGACCCTTGCCATGATCGCAAGAAGAGAGCAGGAGATCCGGGAATTTAAACCGGAAGATTATTACGGCATCACCCTGCAGGCAGGAAACGTGCGCTGGACCTGGAGAGACAAAAAGAGCGGAAGTCTCCGGACTTTTAAGAAGGAACGGGCTCAGGAAATCCAGGCAAAAGCCGAAAAAAGCAGCCTTACCGTAACCAAAGTTTCCAGAAAGCCGAAGAAGACCTATGCGCCGGGACTTTATGACCTGACAACCCTTCAGAGAGAGGCCAATCAGAAATATGGTTTTTCCGCAAAAGAGACTTTGAACATCATGCAGCGTCTCTATGAGAACCACAAGGTTCTTACGTATCCAAGAACCGATTCCAGATATATCGGAAAGGATGTAGTTCCTACGATTAAAGAACGTCTTCAGGCATGCGGAACAGGCCCTTACCGGAAACTTGCCGGTGCGCTGGCTAACAAACCGATCCAGGTCAATGCAAGTTTTGTGGATGATAAGAAAGTCAGTGACCACCATGCCATCATTCCTACAGAACAGTTTGTACAGCTGGATCACATGACAAATGAGGAACGGAAGATCTACGATATGGTAGTCCGCCGTTTCTTAAGTGTGCTGTATCCGCCGGCTGTATATGAGCAGGTAAGTATGGAAGGAACTGCAGCAGGAGAAACTTTTGCCGCAAGCGGACGGATCGTAAAAAGCGCCGGATGGAGGGAAGTCTATGAAGGCGGTTGGCAGGATGAGGAAGAAGAGGATTCCTCTGATAAGCTGAAAGACCAGAAACTTCCGGAGCTCACGGAAGGCCAGATTCTTACTGTGGAATCTGCATCTCTTACAAATGGCAAAACAAAACCGCCTGCAAGATTTACAGAGGCCACACTTCTCGGGGCTATGGAGAATCCGGTCCACTTTATGGAAAGCCACGACAAAAAGGCGGCGAAGACCCTTGGCGAAACCGGTGGACTTGGAACGGTAGCTACAAGAGCCGATATCATCGAGAAGCTTTTTAACAGTTTTATGATGGAAAAAAGAGGCAATGAGATCTACATTACCTCCAAGGCAAAACAGCTCCTGGAACTGGTTCCGGAAGAACTGAAAAAGCCGGAACTTACCGCAGACTGGGAGATGAAACTTAGCGATATTGCAAACGGGAAACTCCGTCAGGATAAATTCCTCACAGGGATCCGTGAGTATGCCTGCGAGATCGTAGATGAGATCAAGAGCGGGCAGGGAACGTTCCGCCATGATAATATGACAAACAAGAAATGCCCCAACTGCGGAAAACATCTTCTGGCAGTAAACGGCAAGAATGCAAAGATGCTGGTGTGCGAAGACAGGGAATGTGGATACAGGGAGACGGTATCCCGAACCACCAACGCACGCTGCCCGAAATGCCACAAGCGTATGGAGATGCTTCTGAAGGGAAAAGAAGAAACCTTTGTATGCCAGTGCGGATATAAAGAGAAGCTTTCATCCTTCCAGGCGAGACGTGCCAAAGAAGGTGCAGGTGTCAATAAACGGGATGTGCAGCGTTATCTGAAGAAGCAGCAGAAAGAGGCAAATGAGCCGGTGAACAACGCATTTGCACAGGCATTATCCGGGATTAAACTGGATTAAGAAGCAGAAAGAGAGGAAACGGATATGGGATTACAGGATGACAGAATGTCAGGAAATATTCAGGATATCGCAAGACTGATCACAAGACTTCTTCTTAAGGGAGATATGCCGCAGTATACACTTCCTGCAGCAGAGGCAGATTATACAGAAGCAGATCATCTTTTTAAGAAAGTTATCGGACTTGCCGATGAGGGCGACATCAACGGAGCGGAAAATGAGCTTCTCATGAATATGGAGGACGATGATCCAGATTATCTGGAACTTGCCCTTACTTTTTATCTGTATCTCAACGATATGGATGGCGATTACCTGGATGACCACGGTTACTCCAGGGAAGAAGTCCTGGACGGGGTGAAAAGCCTTGCGGAAGACTGGGGCGTTACCGGACTGGAGACTCTTGTCTGATGCGGCGGGAAGTTACGCTGGAGGAGATTTCCGACGGCCGTTTATACGAAGCAAATGACATGGTAAAGGCAGACTGCCAGGACTGTAAAGGCTGTTTTGAATGCTGTACCGGAATGGGAGATTCCGTTGTGCTGGACCCACTGGACATATGGCGTTTAAGCCAGGGACTTGGTTTAAGTGTGGATCAGCTTCTTGCGGGAAAAATCGAGCTTGGCGTTACAGACGGGAATATTTTGCCGCATCTTAAGATGGCAGGTGCAGAGGAACGATGCGTATTTCTGGATGGAAACGGAAGGTGTTCCATCCACAGTTTTCGTCCGGGATTCTGCCGTCTGTTCCCGCTGGGAAGATATTATGAGGATGGTGGCTTTAAATACATCCTTCAGATTCACGAGTGCAAAAAGACCAGCCGCAGTAAGATTAAGGTCCGGAAATGGGTAGATACACCGGATTTCAAAAACTACGAAAAATTTGTCTGTGACTGGCATTATTTTCTTCTGGATGTGCAGGAAGTTCTCTATGAGAGTGAGGACAGTGACCTGATCCGAAATCTGAACATGTATGTGGTAAACCAGTTCTACCGGAAGCCTTATGACGGGAACCGGGATTTTTATGAGCAGTTTTACGAGAGACTTGCGGCGGGAAAAGAGCTCCTGAGCCTTGGAGTGTGAAACAGGTTCTCTCAAGCGGAGGAAAGAAAGGATTTTTTAACATATGAACTTAAATCAGCTCACATATTTTGTGACACTTGCCCAGATCGAGAATTATACCAGGGCGGCAAAGAGGCTGGATATTACGCAGCCAAGCCTGAGCCATGCGATTTCCAACCTGGAAAAGGAACTTCAGGTGCCCCTTTTTGAGCGCCACGGAAGAAATGTGACCATGACAAAATACGGGGAAATGTTTCTGAAATATGTGCAGGACTCCTTACATATTCTGAATCTTGGTGTGGAGAGGATTCAGGAAGCGGCAAGGATTCCAGGTGGAAGTATTTCCATCGGGTATATCCATACCCAGGGACGCAGGTTTATTCCGGAGCTTGTCCGTGGGTTCTTAAATGAACAGGAAGGGAAAAAAATAGATTTTCATTTTCAGAATGCGGCAACAGGTACTCTGATCCGTGGATTGAAGGAAGAGAAGTTTGACGTGATCTTCTGCTCCCGTGCGGAAGGGGAAAAAGAAATCAGCTTTGTGCCGGTAGCAGAAGAAAAACTGGTGGCTGTTGTACCGGAAGATCATGCCCTTGCCGGAAAAAATACAGTGACCATAGAAGAACTGGGCCAGTATCCCCAGGTGACGTTTACCCCCACCAGCGGACTGTATTTTGTGGTACGGGAACTTTTTGAAAAGGAGGGAATCGTACCGGAAACCGCTTTTGAAGTGGAAGAGGATGGTGCCCTTGCGGGAATGGTGGCAGAAGGTTTCGGTGTGGGGATCGTGCCGGATGTGCCGGTGATCCATACCCTGCCTGTGAAGATCTTAAATATCGAGAATCTTCATTACCGCCGTTACATATACATGGGAATGCTGAAAAACCGGTATCCAAGTTCTCTTGTAGAGCAGTTTCGGGATTATATCTTCAAGCATTACCGGATCTATGAAGTGATACAGTAGAATACCTGCGAAAAAATTTCTGTGAAAAATCTCTGCTTCTTATGAGGAGGCAGAGATTTTTTTACAGGGGAGGAGAATGGCGAATCTATAGAGAAATTCATAGAAAATATCTATAGATTACATGTATAAATTCAATAAAAGTTTAGGTTGAGATAAAAATGACCAGTTGGTATAATAAGGACAGACACTTGATTTAAAGTGATAAAGTGATGACGGAAATCCGTAATAAAATGAACGAAGCAAAGGAGAAATTATGAACCAGTTAGAAGTATTAAGAGAGAGCCTTGGACAGTGCGATGAGATCATCCTGGATGCACTGCTTATGAGAAACAGAATCGTAGAGGACATCATGGTATACAAGGAAGCACATGATCTTCCGGTACTTCAGCCAGAGCAGGAGGCGAAGCAGAAAGGATGGCTGGAAGCCAGAATGGAAGGCAGACGCCACAAGAAAGAAGTGAATGATGTTTTCGCAAGCATCACACAGAACAGTAAGAGAATTCAGTCCAGAAATCTTTTCAATTACAATATCTTCCTGATCGGATTCATGGGCGCAGGTAAATCCACAATCTCTGATTACTTGAAGAATGCGCTGGCCATGGACGTTGTGGAGATGGATCAGTGTATCGTGGAGAGACAGGGAATGAGTATTTCCGATATTTTTGAGACTTACGGAGAAGAGTATTTCCGTGAGCTTGAGACAAATCTTCTTATCGAGATGCAGTCTCAGTCCAATGTTGTAGTATCCTGCGGCGGCGGTGTTCCAATGAGAGAGCGCAACGTTGTTGAGATGAAGAAAAACGGTCGTGTGGTACTCCTTACCGCAAAACCGGAGACAATCCTTGAGCGTGTAAAAGATAACCATGACCGTCCGCTTCTTGAAAACAACAAGACAGTTCCATTTATCGCAGACCTGATGGAGAAACGTCGCGCAAAATATGAGGCAGCAGCCGACATCGTGATCCAGACAGACGGAAAGAGCGAGCTTGAGATCTGCGAGGAGCTGATCCACAGACTTCGTGAGGCAGATGCGAATAAATAATCGCTGATCATAAAACAGAATATTTTTTACATATTAAAAGGACAGCTGTCCGATAAACCGTACAGAAACAAGACGGAATCGGGCAGCTGTTCTTTTAATTGGTCTTATAAAAAATTTCCTTGGATGTTTTCTCGATCACAAACTTCTTAAAGGCTTCCACAACCGGCGGATGGTACACATCTTTCAGCATGGCCATGTAGAAATTCCTCTGCCAGCTTGGAGAGACAAGAGGCAGGATCTTAAGGTCCAGAGAGTGAAGGATGGGGATATCCGGGGCAATGCAGATGCCGAAATCATTGGCAACAAATCCTGCGGCAACCTGGTCCTCATCAATCTCAAAAGCAACATCCGGGTACTGGCCAATACTCTTAAACAGCTGGTCAATGATCTGGCGGAGACCACTTCTCTTCTTGAAGATGATCTGTTTATATGGAAGAGTTTCCTCCAGATGGATCTCGGATTTCTCCGCAAGAGTATGTCCGGGAGGAACAATAACCACCAGATCCTGCTTGGCAACGGGGATAAACTCGATCAGCGGTTCGTCATCAAATTTGGAACAGAAGCCGATATCATATTTCTTCTCTTTCAGGCCGGTAAGGATATCGCCGGTAAGCACCTTGTCGCAGAACAGATTGAAATTGATCTGTTTTCCCTCGTTGGCAGTGAGAAAACTGCGGATGATCTTCGGCACAAAATCAACACCCAGAGTCCGGAGAAAGGCCACATCAATCTGTCCTTCTCCCTTTCCGGCAAGCTGGAGACCGTTTACAGAGGAATCCAGCCGGTTCAAGGTTTCTTCCACATCCCCCAGAAAAGTTTTGCCATATTTGGTGAGAGAAACATTCCGTCCGTTTTTTTCAAATAATTTCACTCCAAGTTCTTCCTCCAGGGAAGAGATCGCGTGACTTAAACTGGGCTGTGTGATCGCCAGAACATCAGCAGCTTTTGTATAATGTTCCAGATGGGCCAGTGTCACGAAATAACGAAGATGATACAGGTTCATTTTCAAAGCTCCTTTCGTAAGTTTATCTGAAGGTTTTATTTAAGCAGATTCCAGTGAAAATGTTTTATATAGTATACCACGATATATTGATAAAATCTATGAATTCTCCTGGTACAATCAATTTGTTTTGTATTTAACAAAGTTATAT
>ERZ1034946.322-NODE-322-length-29068-cov-75.773377_pt1 | contig 29068 bp, 51 predicted proteins | sample MGYA00520591_ERZ1034946 | MGnify/ENA primary metagenome ERZ1034946 (study PRJEB33766, sample SAMN09781753) | gut metagenome | biome: gut microbiome | host: Homo sapiens | place: Madagascar | study: EMG produced TPA metagenomics assembly of the PRJNA485056 data...
AATAAATAGTTTTCTATATAGCGACACTAAAGCTTGACCTCGTATCCTCGGTCTCGCTAAATGGCAACAACACTTGTGTTGTTGAAGTTTCGCTACGCTTTTTTTCTTATGTTATTATTAAAATTTTTTAGAGTGAGATGGATTTAGATGTTGGTATATATCTATTTTAAAGGAGAATTTATATTGATGTGTTAATATAGATATATAATTCTTCTTCGTTAGTGTGACTGTAACATAAATTGTTCGCTTACGCTCCAATTTATTAACAGTCACATCTAACTATACGCACATAAATTTTATCAAATTTCTGATACGCACATATAAATATAAATAAAATTTCATTAAACCCTTGACAATTAGCTGATTTTATTATATCATGTCTGTGTAAAGATATATAAGCCACCTATAAGATAGCTCACTACGCTTACGCTGTGAGCTACGCAAAAGCTTGCGCTTATGCTATCTTTCAGGTGTCTATTTTTAGAAATAGGTTTATATTGTTCATGCGAAGCTTTCTTCGCTTTGCTCGAAACCTTCTTGAACAATCTATAAACTCTTTTCTAAAAATGCGTATTTTATATATAGTGAGGTTGTTATGGATTTTAATAAGTTCCAAGAGTGGTGCCAAAATCGAGGCTTTGTCGTTAAACTTCCTTCTGGCTATGTTAAATTAATTAACCTTGATGTCTCTTCTTTTGAATCTTTTAAGGGTATCTTTAACCTCTGTATGATTTTCTTCTATGAGGAACTGTATAAACAGAGAGAAGAGGAAAAAGAAGATGGATTAAGAAAATTTATTGAAAAATATAAAGATTCTCCTACTATCCTTTATCCCGATGGTGATTATAGTAGTCCTTATATTTATTATAAGAAGGATGGAGAAAGCTTTGTCGAGAAAATTAGAGATGCAGGAGTAAATAAAAATAAAAGTAGTTGGAATCTTGAAAAGTATTCTGATGAAGATATTGAAAAATTGGCTGACTATCTCTTGACACCTATACCTTACGAGAATGGTATAGTGCCTATGGATAAACTGCTGAAATATTTAGATGATAAGGAAAAACATGAAAGTTTTGAATCGGCAACGTCAGTTGATGCTGAATCTAAATATTCAAAATCAAATTGGTGTAATTTGGGAAAAGAAAATTATCAAAAAGAGTTGGAAAATTGTAAAAGTGGGGATTAAGTCCTTACTTAAGTTGTTAAAATAAGACTAAAGTGGGGAATGGAAGATTGTTTTGGGGTTGTTTTTGATTTTAAGTGGGGATTAAGAGAATTTAGAATTATTGATAGACTCTCCATGAGACCTTTTTCTTACCTTTTCTTAATCTGGTTACTTTTTAGGGAGAAGAGAGGGTAGAATTAACAAAAATTTTTGTTTTTGAAAACTTTTTTAAAATTTTCACTTTTTTATAAAAAAAATAAGCCCATTTCAAGGTTTTCTTGAAACAGGCAAAAATTCGTTCAGGTGAAATGGATGGAGTTCTTGAAGAAATGGAGCGCAAGCGAACATTTATTCTTAGAACTCCCCATACAAAGTAAAATTATAACACATAGGAGAATTATTATGTATAGTAGTAGAAAGTTAAACACACTCGCATTGACAAAGCAGAGAACATTTCCCAAGTTGAAATGTATTCTTTCACCCACGCATAAGATTAAGGATACAGAACTCAACGTTGAGAAAGATGTACCCTCTCTTGAAGTAGGTAAAGAGTATGAAATTAAGAGGACAGAGCTAAAGGAATCAAATCATGACCTATATCTGATTGTAGGTTCTATTGATGGATTGCTTTTTATGAATGAGGAAGAAATCAAGTCTCACTTTGATGTATCTATTCTTCCCTCTCTTGGTTTAAAGGTATGGGATGCACCTTTCTTTAGGACTGGTATGCAGATTGAAGAAAAGGAAGAGAAGAAGGATTTGAAAGATGTAAGAAATCTGGGGTAAAAATAAAAGTTTCGTACTGAATGACACTTTTGAATGTAAAAAAAACATCGTTTTTTATCCGATAATTATTGGGGTTAGTGCATAAAGATACCCTACCAATCTTCCTTAATATAAAAAAGAATAATATATAAGGGGTAATTAGTAGGGTATTTTTTTTACAAAAGTCAATAATTTACGGGCAAAAATAGACGAAAATTTTACATTCAAGTTGTACGTTCAGTACGGACTGACAATATTGGATTAGATACAAAGTCTTATATTCCCTGTCTTTTCTTACTATTTTCGACTTTAGATAGACTTTTATCAAAAAGTTTTTTCCAAAGTAAAGGACAATTTTCCAATGTATCTAAAGTTTCAACGTTAGGGACAAAGTTATCTACATCAACTTGAATAAGGTCTTTGTTTAATTTTTCATACATAAATAAAGCATATTGTTTATTTAATTCATCTTGTTTTTGGTCTTCTGTTTGAGTATAAATAACATCTTTGTTAGATTTAACAAATTTGTTTCTTGTACTTACAGAAGCTTCTTTTTTTTGTCTATCTTGTTTTAATTCAAGTATTTTTTGTTGATTGGTTTTATTAACAGAGGCTAAAGATTTTTTTAGTTTAACAGCATCTAAGAATCTATCTAAGTTTTCTTTATACGAACCTTTTTTTGCTTGCATAAGAGTTGGAGAAATAAAAATTTCACAAGCTTGATATACAAATAAAACTTTCATTCTTTGAAATAATAAAGGTAATAATCTATCTTGTAAATCCTAAACTCGATTAGCCATTTTTATTTCAAAGAAATCTGAATATCCCATAGAATGAATTACTTCGCCTTGTAATTTAATATAAAGATTAATTTCTTCACTTGTTAACGCACATTCCTCATATTGGACTAAAAGAGGATTGTCATTTTTCATTCTAAGATAAAAACATCCATCTTCTTGATAAATATCTGAAAGGTCAGCGTTAATAGGAATTTTACTCATATCAACAAAACCGCCAATATAAGTATCACGAGAAACAGCAATTTGACTATTAGTTAATTGTTTAAGAGTAGATTCTACAAAATAATTGTTAGTCTCAGAAACGTGTAAATTATAATCATTTACTATTCTAAAAGTTCTTGGAGTAATAGGATTATCAGATTTAGATTCCCAATTTGCCTTAATTTCTTTTTTAGGTTCTTGAATAAAATCATATCTTGAATCTCTTAGATTCATAGTATAATTTTCCAATGATTCACCATAAGAAATTTTGTCTCTTTGAAACTTTTTGAAATCTTCGTTACACAAACAAATAGCTGTGGCTAAATCTGCTTTAGTAATATAACAAATAGCTCCATCTGAAAATTGCGAATACAAATCAAGAAAAGAATAGGTACTATAAATAGTCATTTCTTTACTTAATTGGTTTAACATTTTAACAGAATATTCTTCTTTAGAATATATCTTTATTTGAGTGAAAGCGCCTTTTCTTGAAACCCAACTAAAACACATTCGCCAATATTCTAACTATTTTTTCTTTTTAGCGTTGCTTTTAGTTCCACCCGTTTTATCATAGTTAGGTTCATCGAGAATCTAACACATAGTTTTATAATCTGGAACTGATTTCTTATCAGATAATCCTTCTACAACCTTATCATAAAGGCTTTTAACATCCTTTTTTCTTGCCATGATTCCCCCCTCATAATATAATAGTTAAGTTAAGAGTACAGTAAATATAAATGTCAACTACGTTTTGTCTACATTTTGTCAAATTAATTCTAAGAAGCGTAAATACAAATAGGCATAATACCTCAGCCTATTTCAATTTCTAATATAATTATATCATATTTAAATTCATTTGTCAAGACCTTTTTATAAATAGCTTTAAAAATATTTAGAAACAAAAGTAACAAATTGGTAACAGAAATTTTCACAAAACCCTTGACTTTCTCCATCTTCTGTGGTATTATAATTATGTTCCATTAAGGAACAGGTTACATTGAGAGCCGTGTGTCAAGTCGGCATCGTCATCAAGATGACGCTGAAGCGCACATATTATTATGTGTGTTAGGTAGGGCACTAAGTATGTGTTCTTCCGAAAATATGAGACAGAGTTATGCTAAAACCTAAACAGGCTCATTACTCTGTAGTAAAAAGATAGGAGATACAAATGAAAAACCAAACTAACACCACAACTGAATATAGACCCCTGAACCTGAGCACAAACAAATATTACAAGCGTTTTCTTCTCAAAACCGTGAGCATGATTGCTATTCCTATTATGACCGTAAGTATGCTCCCAAGTTTTGCGCTTGCGGATGACGTGAATACAAACGAAAACGTGAACTATGACAATCTAATTGATACCCAAAACCTGAGCCAGACGGTACAGGACATTGATTCCTCTTCAACTCACACCATCTCCGTTAACCTGAGCACAATCACAATGGAGAATCCCTATCAGAGTGTGAACCTGAATGATGAAGACCTTATTCCTGAACCTACTAATGATGTAACAGTTTACAACATTAAAGCGGAAAATGTTCAATATGATAGCGAATCTAACACTGAAACTGAGAACAATTCTCAAATTGAAGTTGAAACCAAAACAGAACTTATTTCTACTTACCGCTACGCTAATCTGGTTTCACTTACGAACGATGAACGATATTTAGCTTACTGTATTATCGCAGGAGAAGTTGGGTCTTGTTCTTATAGAGATAAACTCTATGTTGCTGAATGCCTTTACAACGCCAAAGTTCGTTGTAAGCTTTCTGACCACAAGTATTCACTCTCTCATGTTCGTTCAGAATATGGTTATGAAGGTTATAAAGATTTTAACGCCTTTAAACAAGAATGTATTAACTGTGGTGTAAACTACTATGAAGATATTGTTAAAGCTGTTAATGAAGTTTTTGATAATTTCAATATGCCTTCTCAAGAATTTGTTCTGTTCTTCCATGCGGGTTATTCTAAATGGCATCAGAACGCAAAAACAATTTATCTTGTTGAAGATACAGGCGCTCATAAGTATTATGCTTTGAAAGCTGTTCCTGAAATTGATTAAGCTTTTTATAACTGACAAAACCTTTTGCGTAAACACTAAGTAAACTCGTGATAGATTTAGTTAAAACATAAACAATAAATTTAATCACAAAATAATAAAACAAATATCCACGAAAATATAAAATAAATAATTAATAAATACAAACAATTAATATTTAATTGTGCGTAAATATTAGTTATCTTTTGCTTAAGTGTTGCGTAACTACACACAGCTTGAAATGTAACTCTATTTTGCAAGCAAAATAGTGAAATGTAACTGATTGTAAAGCACAAATCTGACTGAATGAAATAAACTGAAAAGAGGTTGACATAATATGCCAAGAGGTAGACCGAGAAAGAACCCTTTGCCTATTGTAACCGAAAACCCAATTGAGACGGTCACTGTAAACGTAGTGGGAGAAAATGCCACGCCCACCATAACAGAAACTTCCCAGCCAACTGTAAATAAAAAGTCTCCCGTTATTGACCCAAACCAAATCTGTATGGCTTGTGGTTGCGTTATCCCAGATACGCCTAACAAGCTTGACCTTGCAATGTGGCTGGATACTGCTCCTTATAGGTTTAACACAAAGCTAAATGATAAAGGAAGAATTATCCTTTGTCATAAATGTGAGAAGCATCTCATTGAAGCTATTGATGGTGAACTAAAGAAAATGGGATGTAAACAGAAGTTTGAATCGGAGCCTGAAACTGCCATGGGTGAATATTCTAAACTAAATCCTGAAGCCTTTCAAACTTTTGTTGAGAAAAACAGAGATTAGAAAGATTAGAAAGATTAACTCCTAAGTATTACGCTTGGGAGTTTCTTTTTTTCTAATAATATTATTAACCTCTTGACATTCTAACTTCAATCTGGTATACTTATATTATCAAAAGAAGCTAAAACAATTCTTTAAATAACATTGGAGGTTTTAAAATGAACGAGAAGCTGAACGAAATGGAACTGGACACTGAGCTCGAAGATATTGAGCTTGAGGATACCGAAGATGCCGAAGCCGAAGATGGAAACACCAAGGTAATGACTCCTATGAAGGCTATTCGTGCAAAGTGCTTGGATTGTTGTGGAGGACAGTATTCTGAGGTAAAGATGTGTCCTTGCATTAATTGCCCTCTGTATGATTTCAGACTGGGTAAGAACCCCAATCGTAAGCCGAGAAACTTGACTGAGGAACAGAGAGAAGCTTTGAGAGAACGTGCGAGAAAGGCTCAGGCGGCGAGAAAGAAGAAGTAAGAGAGTAAGAGAAAAAGTAAAAAAGAACAACTGAGTTATTAGCTGATTTTTTCCTTGAGTTATTATTAATCAGATTTCACGAAGATTTACTGGCAAGAGTATATACTGGTAGATTGAGTGAGACAAAAAAGATTAATAATAACTCAAGGATTTTTTGCGTGTAACCAAAGAGAAGAAATTGGCGGGGATATTGGCGGTTATCCCTGAAATATTTTTATCGGTGAACGTAGGCAAAAACGTAGTGGGGGATAGGAAAAACTATCTTGAGAAGCAGAAAAAAATACGAGAGAGCGAATAGCGAACGAGGTCGTGAATTAACAAAACATAGTATCCCCTTCGGGCACGACTGACACAAAAGACCCCTGCACTTATGCAAGGTTGAAAACACTGGCGTTTCGTGTTTTCATAGAACTATGATTTATGCGTGTCAGCGGCGGAGAAAAATATCTCCCCTGTTTGGATAGAAATATTCCCCCATTAATGGGAAAATATCTCTCGGACTAAACTAACCCACCCACCCTACCTTAAATTAAAAGAAGTTAACTAAAGTCATCTTCTTTCAATTCATAATCTATATTGGGGTCACGTTCATTCCACAATTCCCGAACAACCTCATACGGAAGATTGGGACAATCATCCCATTTTTCTTCTGGTTCTTTAGATTTTTCTGGATGGTCAGAAAGAACCCAAATACCCAAAAGCTGAATTCCAAACCAAATACCCAAAAGAGTATAAACGAACGGACATCCAAAAAAGACAACAATGAATGGAATTAAATAACCGATAATAAAATTCATTTAACTACCACCTTTCTAAATTTTTGTTTATGGTTACATATATTTCCAACAGTCTTCCTCTTTGATGTGTTGAACATCTTCGATAAGACTGGAACTGTAAGCATTATCGTAGTCGATAATTGCAAGATTCCCCTCAAAATAGATAGACCGAGCAATGATTTCCTGACCAGTTGTAAGAGTAATCTTTACCATAATTGTTCTCCTTTCTTGTTTAACGAATACGAGTTTCTTTCTTAAGGACTGCGAAGTTCATAATGTAACAAAACACAGACCCATCAAAATCCTTTTCAGCCTGAATGGAAACCGAATCAGGGTCTTTCAACTGAGAAAGGACGGCATCCACTTCATCCCATTTATAAAAATACCGTTCATCTCCATCACGAAGACGGGAACGAGTCGTGTTGAAATGGGAGACAGCCTCAAGAATCAAGGAATTAGAAACCTCGGTCAGCAATTCGTTATCGGACTCATGAACTTTTTCCAGCTTTTTAGACATAATAGAACTCCTTTCTAAATTAAAACCAAAGGTGGAGACATGGGAGGAGAGGTATTACCCTCTCCTCTCATTCGGCTTACTTCACAGATTTTCCAAGAACCAAAAGGATAATGAAAACCACATTGAAGCAAAAGAGGTATCCTTCGAACGTCATCCACCAACCACCTCCTTTCATGACAAGCCTTGAATATAATATATCACTCCTTCCTGTATTTGTCAAGGCTTATCGGTGATTAATGTTGCTTAAAGACAACAGCACCCAAATCTTTGCGCCAGCATTTGCCGCACATAGAACAGGTGACGGTCTTATCTTTTTGATTGGGACAAATCTGATACTTTTCAGGGAGAACAGGAGTCTTTTCAGAATCCTTGAAATCCACATAAGCAACAGGTAAATGGTGAGGATTCAGAACTTCCCAATCCTTATCCCAAGCCGAGAAGATGATGTTCAGGTTATCAGGGAGATTACCATTGTTGTCAATCCACTGATTCATCAAGAAATACTTCTTTGTGAATGCCATAAATTTCATTTCAGGGAACTTTTTTGCAGTTGCGACCATGCCATCAATGAAAGCATAATCGGGGAGGTCGCCAGCGTCAAAATATCTCATTTTAGGCAAACCACAATGGGCCAGCTTGAACTGAACCTGATTCCAGAAATCAACAGGGTCTTTATGGTACAAACGATAATTGCGATAATATGCACCCTGAACAGTTGCCATCTGCTGAGTACCCTTCATACAATAGCAACCCGTCTTTTTGCACGGAGCATCCTCACGACAAGTAATAACGGGAAATGCGAGGTCAATCACCCCGCATCCCGTCTTGGAGTTCTTAGTGGTCATGTGAACCTCATTGGACTTCATAGACAGATGTTCGATGTATTCCTCACGAGACATGGTGAATTCCTTCTTCTGAGTGTCCTTCTTAGACATAATAGTTACTTCCTTTCAAATAAATATAGATTGTGGATAGGAATGGATTGCTTACTGATGAATCAAAGGAACAATATTATCAAGTATCTTGCGATACTTAGACACAAACTTTTCAGACTTATGATTTCGCATTCGCCAATACACATTGCGAATATCATATTCATAAGGGTGAGTATTGGTAATCTGAACCAGAATGGAAACCGTTTCTGGAATATTTTCATCAAGGATGTCTACTTTAGGAACTTTGTATTCAACAATGAAACAAGAGTTGATATTAACTAAAGGAGCATAAATTCTGTAATTTACGCCCTCATAATCAATATCGTGCTGGAAGAAGTAAGTCTGATTGGTAGTGGTGTACTTAGCCATAATAATTCTCCTTTCTTATTTCAGCAAATTTTTAGTGTTGATGTTAGTAATAACACCTTTCTTGATGTCATCCTGAGAAGTGAAAAGATAACGGTCAAGGGTTTTATTCCATTGCCAGCAATCTTTCTTAGTTTCTTGCCCAATTCCAGATTTGTTGCCCTCGTACACGGTTATAAAATATCTGTTGTGAGCCTGATACCCTAAATAATGAACCACACTGGAAACTCGTTTCACTCCAGTCCACCAAGGGATAACGTTCAAAACGTTAGAACAGATGACAGCAACAAGACCACCTCCATTGATTTTAGAAATCTGTTCGATTTCAGTCATGAAATCAATTTTATTCCAATAAGGGTCAAAACCGATGTAATAGAATCCCTTAGAGTTAACAAAATCCTGAATATGCTGGGTATAACGCCCACAGCCATAATCCAGAATGATGCCAATAGGATTTTCACCTCCATTCTGTACCATCCAATCAATCTTAAGAGCGTCCCAATCAATCTTGTTGTAGACAGCGGGAAGTTTCTTGGAATTGATGGAAGTGTTCTTAGATGTAATCACCTGTGCGTTCGTTCCCAAAGTAGTCATAATTAAATCTCCTTTCATTTTAACAGATATTGTTTTAAACGTCAAGTATGATAGTTTCAACGACAACGAGGAAATCTCCCACAATGGTAAAACCGTAGGAAGAATATCTCAAACCGGGAATGGGTTCACAAGGGATAGGGTCATCGTGATACCCAAGTTCAACAAGATATTCAGTTTCCTTTTCGGGATTATGAGATTCGGACACCTCTTTTGCTTCCTCGTATTCATCCTGAGTTTCGAACGCATAAATATGGAGCTGAGTAGCGGAATCTGCGTAATCGTCAAAAGAGTTGAACAGGGTAGAAGTGATGTGTTTCATAATAAATCTCCTTTCAAATTAAACCAAGTTAATAGCTTTTAAATTTTTGGAACCGCAATTAGGACAGTAATACCGTCCATTTTTATTCCCATCTGCAATATATCGAAAAGATTGAGACATTCGCTGTCTGGGACATTCCCATCCACAATCACAAACGATTTTATATTTATACTTTGCCATCATAATCTTCTGATATTCGGGGGTAATTTCGCTTTTTTGAACAGTACGGTTAATATCAAAAGGAGTACGATTAGTAATGTCAATTGCCCTGCTTTTCCAAAGACCTGTATGGCTCCAACCATCCCGACCATTGTATTCAACGCAATGTAGACACTCATGAAGAATTGTAGAGTGGAAGCCAACCGGAGTCGTTGCATTTAAGAATTCTTTACTAAACTCAATAGAGTATTTATAAACTCCGCCGACTCTTCTCCGGGAAGCTCGTCCAACAGTTTTGCTGGAACCCTTCATCCAAGAGACGGGAATTTTCTTAGCGACCATAGATTTATCAAAAGGCCACATTTGGTCAAACCAGACGCAAATTTCATCTACCTCCTTCTGAATATCCTGAATAGTCATGGTTTTGGTATCAGTCCGGGACAAAGAGGGACAAAAATTCTTATAATCGAAAGCAACAATCGCAGAGTAGGTCATAACAAAATCTCCTTTAAATATTTTATTCCCCGTATAGCCGATAGGACAGCTTTGTTGTTTATTCTTCTTTCAAATCTTTGCGAGAAATGGCTTTGAGGACATAATCATCTGTGCAGTCCTCAGACAGTTCGTTTTTCCAAAGATGACAGTTGAGTTTTCCATCTTCTTCCTGACAATGGAATAAATCCTGTTCAGGCTCAACAATGCCATCATGAGAATCACGCTGGAAAGAAACGAACACTTCATTGTACCCTTCTTCGACTCCAGCGTTGATGATAAAACGACCAATAGGGGTATCAACGAAAGCAGAAGTGAAACCGTCAGTCGTGCTCAAACCAATTTTGTTGTACTGTTTCATAATATAAATCTCCTTTAATAAAAATAATTTTCAAAAAGTCTTGACAACATGGATAAGATATGTTATACTACAGTCAAGAAGTAAGAGTCCTATACCTCTTACGACTCGAATTCAGAGAGTAGGCGGCAATAACTCTCTCTGTAGTTATCTTTAAGTATTACACTTAAATCTCAATCATTCCTGCCAGAATGAAAGTAGAAGCATAAACGTTAAAGAAATAATTAACGTAGATGATTTTCTACATATAGGACACCTCTTTTCTCAAATGAGTTGTATCTATATAAACAGCTTATAGGAGCTGGAACTTTCTTTTTAAAAAGGAGAGAGTCCTACACCTCTCTCCTTGTAAAGCCTTTAAGACCTGTTATCTTTCAAAAAGGCTGTTCAGCAAAACAACGACCTAATAGACGTTGAAGAAGTAGTTTATCTATTTGATTTTTGTCATATGGCTTTCACCACCTTTCTTCCTTAGACAAGGGGAATCTATATAAACAGTTTGTAGGAACTGGGATTTTTAAAGAGCAAGTAAGCTTGTGGACTTACTTGCTCTTTTCTTTTTACCAACCGTAGACATTCTTGATACGCTTACCAAGAGAACGGGTATATCTGGTAATATCCTTTGAGGTTGCTTTACCTCTATACAATTTCCAGCAGAAATTATCAAGCTGGTCAGAAGAGATTTCGGGTTTCACTTCTCTGTAAAGAATATAATGAGTTGCATCATGGTGCGTTTGAGAAGAACGCAAATTGTTATGAGAATCAACCCACCATTCGCCGTATTCACAACCTCGTTTGAGATTAAGACAAGCTCTGATATTATGCTCATTAAGAAGTTTGTACCCTACCCTACGCCCATTCCAAAGGCCAACATCCGCAATTTCAATGATACGGCCTTCAGTGGGAAGATTAAGGTTGCACTTTTCATCTTCAAAATACAAATCATTTACCTCAACCATTTCCTCATAGAACTTGTTTTCGTCCCACTCAGAGCAATCAACTCCACATTCATTGAGTCTTTCCTTGAGGTCATCAATCCAATCCTCAAGGTTCAGGTTGTAATTGCTCCAAATAATGTGCTTGTTAGTATTCTTCTTAGACATAGATATACTTCCTTTCTTAAATAAAAATGATATTTTATGGGGCTGGAGGAATTAATCCTCCAACCCTCTAAATCTATCAATGGCCTTTTGTTCACGATGGTCTTCATCAAGAACCCTGAGAGTGTTCGCACACTCCCAAGGCTCAAAAATGTTCCCACAGTCTTCGCAATACAACCCTCCATGAGCGGGAATAAGATGACTTCCACACACAGGGCACAAATAATCTTCGTTATACATATTCATTCTCCTTTCTTATCTTTTATCCCATTTACCATGCTTCTTATAGATACGCTTGGGAAGGTCTCCATATCCAGCTTCATACAAAGCTGTATCTTCATCCATAATGACCATCTCTCTTACATAATAACCTCCTTCTCCATAATGCTTCTTTGCACTGAGATACACACTAATGGTTTCATCAATGTCATCATCGTACCAACCTGCTTCCAAATCCCACAAAACGTCTTCATCTTCATCTTCATCGGGGATGCCTAAAGCCAGAGCATAATCATAATAACACTCGTCATTTGCCAACTTCGCCAACTGCCACTCACGATACAGGATAGCTCTCTTCTCAGCGATAGTCTTCTTCATAATTTGTTCCTCCTTAAAATTGTTAGTTTATATTTAAATAGTGATTTTGCGATAATCACCGGGCTTACGAGTAGTTTCCCAATCTTCCCATTCATCACGAGAAGGACAAAGGATATAGAACCAAGTGGTTCCCATCTCAGTATACAGAAATTTATCAGGAAGCACACGTTCATCCATATACATGAAATTAGAATTCATGTAGTCATAGAGATACCCCTCAGAAGAGATACAGATGATGTTATCATCAGGAGCATATTCACAGTAATCAATGGGATAAATATCATCCTCAAGAACCCAACTGGTTTCATACTCTTCAGTTTCAGGATTCCAGCGTCCAATATTTTTGTAGCGCTTGCCATTGAAATAGATAGCTACATCATCGCTAACTTCCAGTTCATCCATCCGATAACGAATTTGATTAACGATTTTTTTAATGTCCTGTTTGGTGTGAGAATACTTTTTCTTTGCCATAATTATACTTCCTTTCTTAATTAAAGTCAATTGTGAATAGGTACAAATAAAGAGAAAGCTGGGAATTACTTCCCAGCAATCTCGTCATAATTTTCTCGGACAGAACGAATTCGACTTTCATCCATGATGATTCTGCGCTCAATTTCTCTCATAAGAGCAGAACGGAAAAGGCTATAAATGTTATAATCATCCCACTTAACGAGCCAGCCATCTTTATCTTCGCCCCAACGGGGAGCATAATACTTTTCATCAGGGTTTAAGTAACAGGAATCTGGAGTTCCTCCTTCTGAATAGTTAATACTATAAACCTTGCTATTAGAACTATAAGAAATCCACATACGGCAACGATTACCAGTATCATCCCTATGAAAAGAAACATTTAGGAAATTACCAATCGTACCCCTCATGTTGAAACTTGCAGCCGTCTCACACAACCCAAGAAGTTGATTACAGATTTCAGCCCATTTAGCAGCACCAATAGCCTTGATGCGAGGAAGATAGAATTCCTCGGTACGCTCACGAGCAGCCTTAGTATCGTTCATCTTTTTAATGAGCTCCATCATTTCAGTATCTTCGTTTTCCTTGCAAGTAACGGTAACGGTCATGTTTTCATAAGTCTTAGTAGTCATATTCTACTCCTTTTCTCCCCGTATAGCCGATAGGACAGCTTTGTTGATTTGGTTAAAAGTTAAATGAATTGATTGCGTTCAATCAATCACGAGGACTGACACGAACCTTGAGTTCAGCTTTCTTTGCGTACTCACAGATGGCAATAAATTCATCTTTAGAGATAGAACGGTTAGAAGCACCACGAGCTTGAACAATTGCCTTATCACAAATCTCAATGGTAACAAGAGACTTAGCAGGAGTTTTCTGATAACGCAGGAAGATAATCTTAGAAGAACCATTCAAGATACGGCTGATGTAAGAACTTACACAATGATTAAGGGTATAACCTTCCTGTTTAACATCCTCAGCACAAGAGGGATGGGTAATAATATAATTACCATCTTTGGTCTTGTAATCCTTAAAATCTTCATAGCGCTTCTTAAAGAGTTCTTCCTGTTCTTCAGTCAATCTAATCTTGTAGTTACGAGCAAGAATGTCATGAGTCTGCTTAAGATAACTGCTATAAAGAGTGGGTTTAATATCCATGGTTTCACACATGGACAAATAATCCTTAAGCTCCTTAATGAAATCAGAAAGACTCTGGAAACCCTGATTGCAACTTTCTTCACAGACATAATCCATGAACTTACCAAAACTGTAATACTTATAAAAGTTTACAGCAGAGCAACCCCAGAGCTGTCTCATGTAGCCATCCAAACAAATATAAATGGGATTTTCGCCATTCATATTCACCTGATTGAAACGACATTCTTCCTCCCAATAACGAGATTTTTCCAGAATATCAATCCATTCAGAATTGGTATAATGGAAATAGTCTTCCAATTCCAATCCCTTGTTGTATGTTGTTTTAAAATTACACTTGATTTTACTTTTGATTCTAATAAAATCACTCAAATATCCCTTTTCGATAATGGAATCATATTCAGCCTTGGGCAATTCCAGAATTTTATGGATGGGTTCAGCCTTATCGACTTTCATATCCAAAAGTTGATTCATGCAATCTTCGGGAGCAGTTCTCAAGATGATTTCAGTGGATTTGTTATTTTCAAGTTTACCACAAAAATCTCTAAAGGTGATAGGAGTTTTGAAATCAGGCAAATCGTACATTTTCTGAATGAATTCAGTGGCGCTTTGAGTCAAATCATATCTTGGAATATGAACTCCATTATCAGATACGATAGGAGCGCTGTAGTCCATGATAGGAGCTACATATTCGTACAACATTTTGAAAGAACATCTGCTGTTATTGGTACTAATTTTATAGCTATATTTACGAATGATTGCAGAGCCAAGAGGGAAACAATAGCCAACAAGAATAGTAAAATCACCCGCCTTTCTTCCAGCAGTTACGAAATGAGTAATACCATCAATAGAATTTCCGTCAACAGGAGCACCACTAAGAATATCAAACTGACAATCCTGAGCACGTCCACGCTCAGGCTCATAAGAGAGAATAAATGTACCCTCAATAGGAGTAAACTTGTCATTGTAACGCAGGGTATACAGACGAGAAAGTTCCTCTTTCTTCAGGTCAATCTGTTCATTCAAGGATTTAATCTCCTTGTTGATTTTATTCATCTTTTCATCAGCAACATAAGAACCAAAGAAATCCTCGTAATTGTGGTCAGCAGTTTTGTAGAACTCAGCGATGTAATTAGTAGACATAATTCAAATCTCCTTTAATGTTTTATAAATGATGTGTTGATAGGGACTTTATATAAAGGGGAGGTTTCCCTCCCCAGATGTTAGATAAGCTCACCAGTGTAGTTGTAAAGCTTACCATCAACTTTTTCACGAAGTTCATGGAATTCACGAGACTTCAAGACTCCAAGGATTTTCTCCTTGAACTCAGGCTGATTACGATAATAATCACCGTTGTAACTCCAATGACGCTTATAGATTTGCATAGAATCCTTTTCTTTAAGAGCCTTAACAGGGGTGTAAAGAGTAACAGTTACATCTTCTCCCTTGCTATTCTTATAGGTGAGTTTGATGTAAATTTCAACAGGACAACTACCATAAGAAGGGACATAAGATTCAAACTTGTAATTCTTCAGATACGGATAATCTCGGAGAAGAGCCTCCTTGTAAACCTTGGCAAGATTCCCAACATTCTGATACTGATAGGAAACACGATAACCAATAGCAGGAAGATGAACAGTACGATGGAAATCAGTATTGCCTTGATATTCCTCGAAGCTGTGATAACGGTCAATGCACTCACGTTCATAGTTCTTTTCCCAATAACTATCCGGGGTTACATATTCTTGAGGAACGTAATGAACAGCACAAATATCTCCGATAGAGAGGTTTTCCAACACCCACTCAAGAGTAGACTTAGAAAAACAATTCTCCCAAGACTCCCAATTGCGGATATAGCGGTCAGCTTCTTCCAAGGTGACACCCTTTTCATCAGAACAGATGGGGGAATCATAGGTAGAAACGATATGATTACGAGAATTAACAGACTTACGCATAATAAATACTTCCTTTCTTAAATACAAATGTGTTTGAATGATGGACAATTAAATGGATAAAATGCGAGTTTTATTTTAAGCTGTTTCCCAGACCCATCTCCCTCCTGTAATCTTAGTGTTATCAGGTAGTTTCCAAAGAGAATCTAAGGCATCGCTATAAAAACTTCTCACTATAAGAGCATCCAGTGAGAAATAAAAAGTTTTTTTGCCAACATAAGTTCCTGTTGGTGTGAATTTATCAAGCACTACCAGATACCAAGAGTTCCCGTCTTTGTTTAAGTTTTCATCATAGTAAATACCGACATTGAAATTCCCAGTTCTTTGAACAGACATAATTAATCTCCTTTCAAATATCAATGGCAAAATTAGCCACACAAAACCCATATTTTTCTTCGAGCCTTTCACAAACAGAATCTGCCATATCTCTTAAAAAACTGGTGCAAAGGTCATCGTACTCAAGGTCAACTTCTTTAGGAAGTTCCTCGATAGGGGTATCATCTTCAACATCCCACTCAATGTTAGTTACATGAACAATCATCTTTAATCTCTTTTCTTAAATGAGAGGGAGAGATATTTCACTCTCCCTCATTGTTGATACTTACTGAACAGGCTTGCCCAACCACTCAATGTTATCCAAACAGATACTGTAGCAACCAGTATCATTCTTGTTTGTGAAGAAACTCTCAGGGACATACCCAGTAGTACGAAGATACTCCTTGGTTACAGGAGTGGAATCAATATAATACTGAACTTTGGGCTTGTTGGGAGTATCATATACACGGAGATACTCCTTGTACTGTCCAGCCTTATTGGTGTGGCAGATAATTCTGCAACTATCATCCTTCCACTGACCCCAAGGAAGCTTGGTAACGTCCTCCATCTTCACTCCCTTAGCTTCGGCCTTTGCGATTGCCTTCTTGGTGTTCTTGTAACTAATACCAACTCGGTAGGTTCCAATAACACGCTTAAGAACGTGAACACCCGCCTTTCGACCAGCGGCACTCAGGGTAACATCAGATACATAAGACATCTTGAAGAAAGTACCCGGCTTCAGAGTTGCGACCTTGATGTTAGCATAAACGTTATTCATAATGTTTCCTTTCTGCCCGTAAACCCGATAGCTCAGGTTAATAAATTAGATTATGATAAATGGGATTATATTATTGGGGAATTAGATTTCAACTTCGATGATTTTACCATCCCAGTTGTTAGAACCGAACATCTCACACCATGCAGTTATGTAATCATAATCGTTCTGGTCATCAATGATTTCTTCTTGAACAAAACTTTCAAGAATTTCTCCCAATTCATCCATGTCAGAAACTTCAGCATCCCAGTTGTCTGTGTCAATCTGACGGCAATACTCGCACCACTTTTTGAACAGATAGATTTTTGCTTCATCGAAATCATCGAAGAACTTGGGAGTACCAATCTCACGCTCACAGCAGTCAATGTACATATACTTCTTCATAATGTTTTACTTCCTTTCTTAAATCACAAATAGTTGTTAATCGTCGAAATCGCAGTTTTCTTCGTCGAGGTTGGCATCTCCAACCCATTCAACCTGACCCATGGGAATTAAATTCAAATGCTCAGAAGCATACTTGATAGCTTCGTCAATAGTCATGTCATCAGGGACTTGAATAGAGGAGTTGTACACGCCAAGGCAGTTAATAGTTACATTCAGAGTTTTCATAATTTTATTTCCTTTCTTAAATCACAAATGTTTGTAATTATTTATTCATCTTCACCCTTGCAGATTTTCTCAAGTAAATTGAGAACCATTTCATCTCTTTGCTCGATGTCATCAAACATAACCGTGACTTCCTTAAAAGTCTTATCGTTGGTCAGCTTAATCATACCTCTTGAACGAGGAACATACTCAATAGTAATCATTTTCTCACCTCCTTAATTGTTATTAGCCCAAACAACCAGAATTTCATCGTCTTCTAAGGTTGCAGTTCCCTTACTATCCATTGTGAGCATATAAGGAACATCAGGATATTCAGTCCCATATTCACTTACCCATGTATAGAACTGATTATCTTTGAGATTCACAGTTGCAAATGTGACAACCCCATCTTTTTCAGAAGTTTTTTCTGCATATACAAAGTACACATTAGGTTCTACTTCTGTTTCGGGAGTCGTTGCAGGGGGTTTCATCCCTGTGAAAACCAGAACCATTATCATAAATGCTAATGCCCAAATAACGGAGAATGTCCAAAGGAATTTGGGATTATCGTATTCACAATAGAATACACCAGCTATTAAAATTATAAAGAAAACAACAACGATAAGCATAATAGTAGACATAATTTTTACTTCCTTTCTTAATCACTTGGCTACGCCAAATATATCATGAAAACAACCATTTGTCAATAGGTTAATAAAAATCTTTCACCTCCTTTCTCTTGTCTTTGTACTTACGATTGTTTTCATACCTGAATTTTCCATGCCTTTTAGCTACGGCATGATGGGTTTGAGCTCGAATGACTTCCATGGTTGTCAAATAACTCAAGTCTTCAATCTGTTTATTCATGTTAACCTCCTTATGCAGTCACAAATTTATTGAGCTTATAACTACTATGGTCAAGATTATTATTGCTACCAGAATATCCTTGACCAAGATTGAACAGGATTCTAAGAGAACAATAAACTTGAATGTCCTCTAACCAATCAATTACAAATTGGATGGCTTCCGGGTTATTACCCAACCATTTGTTATGATTACCATGAATCTGAACAATATTAGAATTATTAACTTCAATGGTATAGAAGCTTTTATCTGGCTCAGAAACCTTTCTCAAGAAAAGAATGGTTTTGTATCCAGAAGCCACAGATTCCAGATAACCACCAACACAGTGGTTAAGACTTGCTCCCTCGTTAATAATGTCCTTTGGTTCACGGGGAACAATGATTTCAAATTCATCTCCAATCTTTTCGTACTTTTCAATTCTCTTTTTGTTGAATTTATCCCACCTTCCATCCTTTTTTAGACTGTTATATCTTTGTGCGTTTGCAATGTCCGTGTATTGGTTGTGCATCCATTCCAAATCTCTAAGAGTTCGAGCTTCAAATGGATTCATATTAGGAAGAATCTCGTGAACACGGTCACACATAGTATAAACCGTATCTCTAAACAGTCTGACAACATCAACGCCAGAGTATTTGTCTTGAAGATTGATTAAGTTTTTAATGTTTTTTCTATCTTGGTCAGTAGGAATAAAATCTTTTCTTGCATATCTAACGCAATCAGGAACGCCAAGATAGTTTTCTTTTATAACAAGTCCACTCCAATCTCCTGCTTTCGAAGCAAACTTGAAAATCTTCCGGGATTTCTTTTCATCCCAATGAATTACATCATCACCCCCAATCTGTTTGATAAATTTGATACTTGGTAAAGTATTTTTGTACGGGTCTCTAAATTGTTCCAGCATTTTGAGCTGAATCTTATTCATTCCTAAATTTTCATACAAAGTTCCCGTTTTCTTAGGAGTTGTCTCAAATTTATCTCTCAACAAAGTTGTTGGAGACCAAATCATTTTGGACATAAGATATTTATATCCAGCTTTTCCAAGCTTTTCAACAATGGGGTATTTTAGAATATAAATAAGATTTACGAGAAAACTTTCTTTATTTAGAAATTCGTTGTTAAGTAAGACATCAACGCATCTGTCGATACGCTTAACCTTTCTTAACTCATTGAAGTTAACAATATGTTCAGCCGAACAAGCCGAATAGCAGATATTAGCTGCACAAGGAGTCCATTTTCCCCCAGTTTTCTTTAAAACAAATTCCTCCTTTTCATTGAAGAAGAATCTGTACTTTTCTTTATAACCAATTATTTGAGAAGTATAGTAACCTCCTTCATAGTATCTAACCAATACTCCATCTTTATATGGAACACAAATAACACCACTGTCACTAATCTTAAAAAGATTGGATAGATATTCCTTAGAAAAATCGGTCAATCCTTCAGATTCCATAAGAGCTTTCTTTACGCTGTTCTCTTTCACAGGTCGTTCTGCAACTTTTTCATACCAGTGTCCCACTCGAAATGGAATCCAATAGGCTTTTCTTCTCAGCCATTCCTCGGTGGCTTCAAATCTAAAGAAAAGCAAACCCTGTTTATCGAAATATCTGTTATGGATGTTCTGAGGGATGTCACTCTGTAGCCAATGAAGAAGAGTTTTATTATAAAACTTTCCATCTTTCAGAAGATAAGAAAAACCTTTAATGGCCTCGCCGTTTCTGAACAGGAAATATCGTTCAAAGTTTATGTCTTTGTATTCCCAGCAACGTTTTTCTCCATCCTTGCTTCTACCTCCGTTCATCTTAACAGACGCAATTTCAAATGCGTCAATTTCTTTGTGGTACTTTCCATAATAAGAAAAGATTTCCTTCTTTGCAGTTGTAACAGAAACCTTTTCGTTAGTGATGTATGGGTTTCTTATATCATCCAAATTATCAAAAAGATAGTCGTGTTTATAATTATTGGGCCTACGTTCAAGGAATTCAACCTCTCCCGTCTTGGGACAATAGAATACAGGGGTCTTTTCAACTATTTTCCCTCCCCATTCAGTACGGGAAGATTTGGTCTTATCCCACTTGATGATAACATCAGGGGTGAGAGCGGAATCGGGAACTGTGGGAAGATTCTTAATGTAAGCGATAGCATTTTCGAAATTAATGGTAGACATAATACTGAGCTCCTTTCAAATAAGAAACAAATTAGTTGTTAACAACAGGTTTGTAAGCATAGGAAACTACTTCCCATGTTTTACCAGCTTGAATTACATGAATCATCTCAGGACGCATAATCCTAAGTTCTTCAATCATGGTTTTTGCTTTTGCCAAAGACTTGCAAGGAAACCGAGAATATTCCACATAATCCTCACAAGATTTTCGAGTTTTTTGAGTGTTCATAACTGTACCTCCAATAAAAATATTTTACAAAAGTCTTGACAAACAAGTTTTAGTGTGATATAATAGTACAATCAAGAAAGAGAAAGCTCGAACTTTCTCAATCTTAATTATACTTTTTGCAATTATGCGGTCGTGGTGAGACTCACATTAATTACGGTTATAGATTATACGAATCTACTAAAAGTTATAAACATAACTTACGAAGAAGATACGCTTCATTAAATCACTCCTTTCGGATTGGTGTATCTATATAAACAGTGTTCGAGCACTGGAACTTTCAAATTTAAAGTAAAGGGTAGGAGCTTGTGGACTCCTACCCTTTATCTTGTTGCTTAGTTTTTATCTTCAATTTTGATGATTTCTTTTACTTCTGGATTCCAATAAAGTTTTACTTTGAAATCTTCAATTGGTTTATTAAACTGACGCCATCTTTTGTTGTCCTCATACGCATTTATCAACGCTAAAATTCCTCTTGTTAAGCCATCATGAACAATAGAAATTATCTCTGCGGTCGTAACAACAATAAAGAGTGTTGCAATAAGGTTATCTGGGACAACCTCACACCATCCAAAGAGTTTAAAAACAGCTAAAACAAGAATAATTTTATAAGTAAAAACAAACCAACCAAAGATGGATTTGTTATTTTTCATTTTCTATACTTCCTTTCATTTTTAAGTAGAGAGGGTATATTTCAACCCTCTCCTGTTTGTTGTTTAATTGACCTTTGAGATAGCGAAGAGAGGAGAATTACTCCTCGTCATCATCATCCTCACAGTCCTCAGTGTCATCTTCCATATCTTCCAGCTTGTGAAGCTTGGCCTGAGCACGAAGCTTGAGAATCTCCCGAATGGCTTCCTTGGGAGTATTGTCTCCAATATCAGAAGCATCAGCCAATTCCTTACCAGCCATATCATAAATCTTTTTGGACTGGTAGCTGATAACACAGTCCTTACCTTCGATTCTCACCTGTTCGTCAGGCTGGATGTTGTTCTCGTTCATGGAAGCCTCGAAATTCACCTGAGACATAACTTCCATGACAAGAGCCATGCCCTTCTTGTTGCTACTGTCAACGATGCGCTGGATTACCTTAATACCAGCTTCACGGTCTGCATCAGAGACACTACCCATTGCGCCCACCTTGATACCGTCAATATAGAGGAATTCAAGGTTGGAATTATTCTCCTTCATCAGAGCGACACGGTTCAAGGACTTCTTAGAATTGTTGATGTTAGCCATAGTAGGCTCCTTTCTGGTTTTAACGTCTTGAACCTGACGTAATATTATTGAACCTTAAAGGCTCAGTGGGATACAGGATGTGTTTCAATCCTGCATCCTGTCAACCTTTAGAGCTTGTCAATCAGGTCTTTTGCCTGACGCTTCAGAGCAGTTAAAACGCCAATGTAGAAGTATCTATTTTCAAGCTCACTGGCAGGATAAATTTCGAGAAGTTCATTAACCTCTTCAGTTTCCACGTTAATTTCATGGGTCAATAAAGTGTTGATTTTTCCTTCAACATATTCTTTTTTCGTATAGGTTTTCATATAAGTTCTCCTTTCACTTCTATAACTTAAAGCTTTTCAATCAGGTCTTTCGCCTGATTTTTGAGCGCTACCAAAACGCCAATCTCAGTGCAACAGGTATCGACGTCAATAGCTGACAGGCCGTTCTTAGTTATGAGGTTAATGCGCTGAATTTCAGTATCAATGGCTTTCTGGAGTAGGTACTCAGTTCTGTGCTGAAGATAAATTTTGTTGTTCATAATTTTAATTCCTTTCTTAATTGAAATACAAGATATATTTCCTTTAAAAGTTAAGAGCTGGGATAGTGAGCAGGAACATATCCCAACCCCAACGATTACCCTCAAGTTTCTTCAGAAGACGAGAGGGAGAAATTCTCCATTCAGAAGATTCAGAGACTTCTTTGTTTTCCAGTTGGTCAACAGGCTTGATGCGATTGAGAATAAGGAAATCTCTCAACCTGTTGTTGTCAATCTTATTGGAGCCACCTTCCTGAATACATACAGCCCACATAATATTTTCCGCAATTTCTTTGTGGTTGGAAGAATAAAAAGGGAAGAAATTCTCACCATCATGGGCAACGAGGACATAATTGTAAGTTTGATTATCCATGGTTAAACCTCCTTATCAGCATTAATGGATGTAAACACTAATCCAGTTACACATTCGCATCCAGTTTTCAGTTCTCTCTCAAAATAGGTAATAATAGACTGAATCTTTCGACATTCCTCCGACTCAAAATAAGGAATGTTAACAACATCCCAATCAGCACATTCGGGATAATCATGGTTTACCACCAACTTTTCAACCACTTCAGTTTGATGTTTGAAGTGTTCCAAAAGTTTTTTGATTGAAACGAGGAAACAATCTTCGTTCCCATCACATTCAGAATCTCTAAGCAGAGAAACTACATGGTCAAAGAAGCCTCGATTAGAGGAAGAGAATACGGGATAGAAATCATCATCGTTGGTATTGACAACCAGAGTATAAATCTTAGACATATAATAACATCCTTTCTTTAATACGTCAAGAGTTTAATAAAAAATATTCATAATATTTACAAACCCCTTGACAACCTCAAACTTATTTGATATAATACAATCACCAAGAGAAGTTGACCTGTAATCCTCTCTTGATAATTGTATGAGTAGCATTTACTCTCACAACTGTGGGTTAGTTACGATTATAAATAACACGCACAGCAAAGACCTACTTTGCCATGTCAATGAAAAGATATTTTTTCATTAACTTACTCCTTTCTATGCGTAGTTATGTGAACAGCCTTTACAGGAGACTGGAATTTTTGAGAGAGAATCGTTGGGGACTTACTTCGGTTCTCTCGCTTTTTATTTCTTCTGGATTTCCTCAATTTCTTTTTCCAAGGCTTTGAGTTTAACTAAGACTTCATCCAAAGCTTCGTTCTTTTCTTCATATCTTTTCTTCGCCTCCTTTACTTTTTTATATCTTTCAAGAGAAGCAACAAGAATTGTTGTATCCACATCTGAAGCTCCAATAAAGTAGTGATTTCTGAAACGCTTCATGGCTTCTTCTGTTTTGTCATAATAGGCCCACTCCCATTTTACTGGAGTCTTTTCTTTTACAGCCTTCTTTATTTTTTGAGCAACAGCACCACCTCCTTCGTAATAACTACCCCAACGATAATCAAGAGAATAAGCGGGGTATATCGTTTGAGTAGTGGCATCAAACACAGGCGTAGAAGTGGCAGTAGGCCAATTACCAGTTTCAGAAAACCAATCTCTTAGCACTTCAGCCTTTTCGGGAAGGTCTCTGAGAATTTCTTTCCACATAAGGGGCATAAAGGCAGCGGGCTTCACGGGAATCTCTTCACTAATGCGGCAGTCGATGGTTTCAATTTTGTTACTCATAATTCTGTTCTCCTTTCAAATTAAAGACAATTACTTATTGTTAGTGACATCAGCCACGAACAATCTCATACAATCTTCAGGATGCTTTGCAGAAACATCCTTGTACTTCTTGCGCTGGGCATCAATGAACGCAGAAGAATTTTCATAGGTCTGAAGCTTTTCAGTAAGCTTAACCGTCTTGATAATGTCTCCTTTAAACATTTTGTATGCCTGATAACCAATGTTCAAGGCAGCTTCGACATATGCTTTACTATCTTTATCAGCCCATCCAGAAAGTTCAATAATACCAAGAGAATAGTCAACACCTTCCTTTCCGCAATCATTATAGATTTGAACCAGTTTTCTGGGGGCTGTGACATTTCTCAAACTACCCTTTCGTCCACCAACCGTGACGTTATACTTATCACAAACTTCAAGGATGGACTTTGCTGGGTCAAGTTCCAACTGACGCTGACAATTAAAAGAGTCAGCAGGACTCAAACGAGTTACATTTTTAGATTGATTGACAAAGAGGTAAGCTTCCTCTTCCAAATCCAGATTGTAGAAAAGACGGAACCATGCATATTTGTAACCTTTGGCTTTCAGAGCCTCAATGGTATGATGCCCGTCCCAGCAATCAAGATAGCCATCTTTAAAGTTCAAAGATTTAACATCAACTCTACGATAATCGAAATCACGAACGATATTAAGAAAGCTTCTTTTAAGCTCTCTCTGTCCTTTGAACAGATTAATATACTCCAAAGGAGCTTTAATCATCGTCCAAGGTTCAATACCTTTCTTGAGGTATTCAAGAGAGGGAATCAAAACCTCTTTGGCCCAAGTAGATTCCATGTCTACTTTAATTGCGTTTACTTCCATTGTGCTGAACCCCTTTTCATTCATTATGTTTTTCATAGTATACCTCTTTCTCCCGCTGTGCGGGTATTAAAATATTGGAGCTCTGAGAACTCCATGATGCTCAAGGGATGTTTCCACCCCTTGAGCACGAGCAATTCTCAGATTACACCTTCTGAATCGCATCCCAATAGAGGATGTCATGTTCGGTGCTTAATTTCACTGTGTCCTCATTGTTGAGGACTTCGGCAAGACCTCCACAACTTAGATGGAAGCCAAAGGAATTGTGAGAGGTGAAGAACAGATAATAACTCTCTGTCCCTTTATTGAGATACAGACAAGCTCTAAGGTCTCCATCTTTGATAACAGCTCTTACAACTCCGTTATCTTTGATGAAGTTGTAAATATATGGAGCGGTGGACTCAATTTCGTCCATGAGAAGAGGTCTAAGCTGCTTTACCTCCTTCTCATTAATCTTCCGAGAGTGTTCCAGAATCCGCTCTTTTGCTTCAGAAGAAGTGAATCGACCACGTTCATCACGGGGCTGAACAAAATCGGGAACAATATTCACAGGGGTGGTGGACTTCTTGGAATCGCTGGACTTAGTAATATTGATAGACATAACAATTTCCTTTCTGGCTAAATAGCCTACAAAAATGTTTATCCAAATTTGCCCAAAACTCTTGACAAACTTGAATTCATGTGCTATCATACAATCAAAGAGAAGCCCTACAACTTCTCAATGATGTATGAGTTTCATTTATAACGAGGTGTTAATTTCTGTTATAAACGATTCTTACAACTCTAAGGTTGTAAGTGTAGGAGACATAAAAGATTCGCTACATTCAATTCACCCCTTTCACAATTTAATACTTAAGTGTTAGCTATGTAGGTTACTAACACCAAGCAGAGTTTTAACCATCTACACTGACCGTAGATGCCCACAGGGTTCGTGTGGGTTCATTAAACACTCTATTGAGCCCTGAATATATTTACAAAATCGTGAATGTATTCAGGGCTCTAACAATGCTTAATTAGAATTTGTTAACATCAATCACATAAGGTCGAGCTAACTTCCAATTGTAGGAATTAACAAGCCATTTAGGTTTGCGTTCATCCTCGTTGAGTCGCTTGCAAAGGAGCCGAGCAAAATCAATAGTTTTAAACTGCTGTTGTTCAACTCCCTTAAGTTTTACGGTAATCGCCTTACCGTATTTATTTATGACTTTATAATAAGCCATTTTACTTCACCTCCTTCTTCAGAGGCGCTCTCCATACTTCTGTCTTATGACCTTTTCCATCAAAATGACGGAAAGCGCCATAGGAATTAATTCGGCAATCGGCGTATTCAGGCTTGGAGCGAACTCCATCCCGAATCTGCTGTTTTGCAGTCTCGTAAGCCTGATAAACAGGACAGGATTCACACCGTCCTGCAAATCTGCCTTTGCACACATTGGTGCAGAAATTAGAGAACACTTGATTTGCGAAACGAAGAGACCATGCTTCTTCAAGCTTAGAAATGGTTTTTTCCACGGGAACTGCCAATTTCATGGTGTACTGCTTTTTCATAATACTGAACTTCCTTTCAAAAATAGTTTTAATATGGTTAAAATTTGAACGTTTCCCTGATAACTACCAAGTAGCGTTCGTCAAGCTCCACTTTTGCAGAGCTTGTATAGCCTCTCAGCTTCTTGTACTGAAAGGCTATGTTCGCCAAGGCTTTCTTGGTTGGATTCGGAGAGGTCTTGGCTACCTCAGTGAATAATTTGATATTACCCACTGTTTCTCCAAATCTTTTGATTGGGCCTTCATATTTGAAGACCAATAGGTACTTTCCTATGTCATTTCACCTCCTTTAAAGGTAGTTCGAGGAAGGTTAGATACCTCACAACATCTTCAGGGGTCATATCAGAGGTAATTATCGTATGAATGATATTACCAAATCTGATGCGTGTGGTTCTCTTGGCAATGATAGTCAAGAGTTCTGTTACCTCTGGCCTTGTCCGCCAAGTGACTAAACCAAGCTCCATCAAGAGCTCTCTCTTACTTCTAACCATCTGTTTGTAAACCTTCATAACCGTTCTCCTTTCAAAGAACAAAATTCTTTATAACCCCTTGACAAACATTATCAAGTGTGTTATAGTAAGCGTAGAGAAGAGAACCTACCTCCTCTTCCCTACAGGTGCTATTCAGTAGTGTTAATTATTTTAAGCAACTAAGAAGCCGTTTAAAACAATTTCTACTACTTCGATGTTGAAGTCATAATTAACTTCTACTATCTTTTTCATTGAGCGTAACCTCCATGAAAGGATAAAAACATCTATTAGTGTAGGCTAATAGGTGTTAAATAGGCAAGGCTGCTAACTTGCCAATCTATGTGAACATTGTCTACGAGTGGAAATAGACAATGGAATTTTTAAAGACCTCCTTCTACGAACGGGTAGTTGGAGGTCTTCTTGGATAGGGCCAGTTGTTTATACTCGCTGACCCTTCAGGACGAGTTTTCCCATAGTTACCAGTTATAAACCATGGGAAGGCACATATCCCGGATAGCTTCAAAAGCCTTGTCGAAAGAAGTAATCTCTATAGGAGTTACTCCCTCGTTACCACGGTATTGTTTAATAGTAACCGTGGTAGGTTTTTCATCATTCTTATAGAACGTCTGATACTGTGCCCCGTCAAAGAGCCAATTCATACTCATAATGACGGACTGGACATCTTCTGCATCAAGAGGGGAAGTTTTTTGGAAATGCTCATAAAGAGCAACCAGAAAGCATGGAGGATATTCCCAATTGTTAGAAATATCCTCACGATTATAATAGGCAGTTCTAATCTTATTGAACTGCTCAAAAGCAGCGTGGGACATTCCATCGAGTCCACTAACGATATAAGAAGTGGAATTGCGATTCTTCTTGGAGTTGTTGATAGTGGTATTCATACGAGTAGTCATACTGCTACTTCCTTTGCCTGTCCCATACAGGTCTTTAAATTTAGTGCTTGGGGATGTTGGGATAGCACCTGTTTGAAGGTACAGATGCTTCAGGAAACCTTTTAGATGTTACTTGTTAGAATCAGCAAAGAGTACCCACTCTTCGCCGTTTCCATCAATAATATGTACAGCGGTATCACCTCCCTCGTTGGTTCCTACAACTACCTCTTGGGTAGAAGAGAACCAATTTTCCATCTCTTCATTGCTGGGGAGGGTGTGGGTTGTTGCGGCTACTCCATCTTCGTAGCCGTTGTTGTAGGCTTGCTGGGTATCCTCCAAGGTCAGGTCGTTCTCGCTGTGGTAGATAAGCACCATTGCGAGGGTGCAACCAAGAATGATAGTGACCATCAGGAGCACCCAATTCACATTGATGTGCTTCTTCTTCTCAATAGCCCCGATGATGACAAAGGTGGAGAAAGCAATGATAGAAGCAATGATTACAGCAAGGATGATGTACAGAGTGGTCATAACGGATACCTCCAAAAGTTATTTGCTACCAGATTCTTCGACCTTTTAGTAGCTTCAAGGCCATCCACTCAACCTTTTCTCATGACGGGCTTGTGACCATCCAATGGCAGTTTTAAATGGCGGACAGGGGAGAGGATTTTGCTCCTCTCCCCTTTGAGACTTAACGAAGACTTACGATAAGCTCAACAGCTTCTTCGTAAGTGTCGGTAAATCCGACCGGATTGCTACCTTTGTAGATAGCAAAACCACTGAGAGACATGGAGATGATGGTGAAACCGTGATAATTGTAAGTCATATGAATGACTCCTTTCTGGTTTTAACGACTTTTCCTTGTCAATAATAATTATAATTAAAGCTGATTGATGATTACTCACCAACCAGCTTAATTATTTATATATAAACACTTAAATTACATTATCTTTATTTACTTT
>ERZ1034946.326-NODE-326-length-28718-cov-24.357674_pt1 | contig 28718 bp, 21 predicted proteins | sample MGYA00520591_ERZ1034946 | MGnify/ENA primary metagenome ERZ1034946 (study PRJEB33766, sample SAMN09781753) | gut metagenome | biome: gut microbiome | host: Homo sapiens | place: Madagascar | study: EMG produced TPA metagenomics assembly of the PRJNA485056 data...
TGATGGCAATGAGGGAATGTTTGCGTTTAAGAAGCAAATGCGTTTATGAAATTCACGTTTGTTAAATTGGATAAATCGGAATCAATAGGAGAAGATCATGAAATTTTATAACATATTTTTTAGCCCAATCGGTGGCACAAAGAAAGTAGTAAATATTGTTGCGAAAGGGACGAAACTGGACGCTGAAGAAATCGACCTGATCAAAGAACCGGATAAACTTATGAAGATGAACTTTGAAAAAGAGGATTTGTGTTTGGTTGCTGTTCCGTCCTACGGTGGGCGTATTCCTTCGGTCGTAACAGATATGTTCCACAATGTAAAGGCAGACGGCACGAAGGCAATTCTTGTGGCGGTGTTTGGAAACCGTGCGATTGACGATACTTTATTGGAGTTACAGGATGTTCTGGAGGCATCGGGCTTTGTGTGTATCGCAGGCATGGAGGCTGTTGCAGAACATTCTCTGATGCACCGATTTGGAACAGGACGCCCGGATCAGCAGGACGAAAAGGAATTGCTGGAATTTGCAGCAAGGATCATGCAAAGCGATGAAACGCAAAGGACACCTAAATTTCCTGGAAACAGACCATACCGAGAATATGGTGGCGTTCCCATCAAACCTGTTGCAAATGGAAAATGCACTTCCTGCGGTCTGTGCGCAAAAGAATGCCCGGCGGGTGCTATTCCCTTGAACAATCCGAAGCTGACCGATAAGGATAAGTGCATTTCCTGTATGCACTGCGTAGCAGTCTGTCCGAAGAAAGCAAGAGATTACAGCAAGTTTGTCAGCTTTATCGCCGGGCAAAAAATGAAGAAGGTTTGTTCCGGTAGAAAGGAAAACAAATTATACCTATAAATTGTTAAAGAAAAATCGAAATTGATGTAAACGAAAGGGCAGTTTGATAAAACCGCGCAGGACTTCCGGCATTTACAGGAAGTTACGCTGATTGGGCACAGACGCTTATATATCTGTGTGAAATGACATTTACGATAACACTTCAAGCTATGTTCCTACTGGGATTGATATTACACCGACGTACATAGATTATGCAAACGAGCAGGCAAAAAAAGAGAATTTGAAGGCAAAGTTCTTTTGTCAGGACATTCGCACGATTACATTTGATAAGGAATTTGATCCGGTACGGGAATTTGTTTTTGACTACATAACAGTCGTTGCGGAGTGCACACTTGCGATTGCGGTAATCGGCAGTATTTTTACGGGAAAAGCAGACATTTCATTCTGGTATTTTTTCCTGCCGTTTGGCCTGGCACTCATGTGTATGCTGCCGTGTATACCGATTTACATCAAGGAAGATATGACGATCAAACAGGTATTATGGCAGAGAGGTGCAGAACTTTTTGTACTGGAGATTGCCATGTGTCTTGCGACCAGAATTGTGATCGGGGAGAAATTTCCGGTGTCCGGATATTTTGCAATATTACTTTCCACGGTATTTTTTGATGTGTTGTCTTGTCTGGTGAAATGGTATCTGGAGAAGGAAGAGGTCGATAAGATCAACCGCCGTGGGAGCAATTTGCTTCCCGGAACAGATCCTGGCATTATTTACCAGTGATCAAGCCGTCATTGCAAGCAGTGGTGTATACTTACTGATGATCGGTATCAATTTGTTCTCGAAGTCAGGTAATATTATTGTGGGAAATGCCATCCGGGGCAGCGGCAATACGAAGTGGATGCTGTATACGCAGCTCTTTGGAACAGTCTGAATCGTATGTGTGGCGTCTGTTCTGGTATTTGTCTGCAAGCTGGGGATTCTGGGAGTCTTCCTGGCTGTGATGGCAGATGAGGGTGTCCGGGCATTGATCAATCTATGGAAATATTTCAGAATTGTAAAAGGCTGGAAATTCGACTAAAATGAAATAGCCGGATTCCGGTGATCCGCTTTTGCGTACTGGGAATCCAAAAGGATGGGAGAAAATGAATTACATTAGGATTACGAAAGAAAACATCGACAAGGAGCACATCTGCTGTGCCATGTCAGGGAAGCAGAGCGTTGTAAAAAAGGAGTGGCTCAAACAGCGGTTGGATGAAGGACTTGTATTTTATCGCAGTGAAGAGCGCGGCAAGTGCTTTATCGAATATCTTCCTGCGGAGAAAGCATGGGTGCCGATCGAAGCGGACGGATACCTTTATATTAACTGCCTGTGGATCGCCGGTTCGATGAAAGGGCATGGATATTCCAATGATCTTCTTAAGGAGTGCATCCGGGATGCGAGAGAACAGGGGAAAAAAGGGATCTGCATTCTCTCCGCCGAGGGCAGAAAAAGAGAATTTCTGGCGGATGCGAAGTATCTGACCTATAAAGGATTTCAGGTCGCAGACACATCGGACTGCGGCATTGCCTTAATGTATCTGCCTTTAGAGGAGGATGCCCAACCTCCTGTATTCCGGGAATGCGCCAGACATCCTGAGGTGGAAGATGCCGGATTTGTCTTATATTATACGGATCAGTGTCCCTTTACCTATTATTGGGTACCCAGGGTGGCGGAAGCGGCAGGACAGCACAAGATTCCCTTAAAAGTGATTCATATTACAAGCAGGGAAGCAGCACAAAATGTGCCTGCACCGGTGACAACTTACGCATTGTTCCGGGACGGAAAGTTTGTCACACAGGCAATCCAGTCGGATAAAAAGTTCCTGGCGCTGGCCGGAATACAGAGCGAATAACTGACACATTAACAGAGAAGAGGGAGAGGAAACATAGATGTTAGAAACACAGAGATTACTACTTAGAAGATGGAATGAGGATGACGCGGAAAGTTTATTTGAATATGCAAAAGATCCTGAGGTCGGTCCGATTGCAGGATGGCCGCCGCACAAATCAGTAGAGGAAAGTCTGGATGTGATACGGAATGTATTTAACGGGAAAGAGTGCTATGCAATCTGTGAAAAGCAAAGTGGCAAAGCTATCGGTGCGATTGAACTGAAGTTGAATGGACATACAGATATGACGGATCGTGATGATGAATGTGAACTTGGCTATTGGCTCGGGAAACCGTTTTGGGGAAGAGGATATATGCCTGAGGCGGCAAGAGAGATTATCCGTCATGGATTCGAAGAACTTGGAATGAATAAAATATGGTGCGGATATTATGAAGGCAATCAGAAATCCAAACGAGTACAGGAAAAGGTTGGATTTATATATCATCACACCTGCGAGGAGGTGCCGGTACCGTTAATGAATGAGGTACGTATCGGACATACGAATGTAATGACAAAAGAGCACTGGAGTGAGTTGTAAGTATCTATAGTTTTGTTGCTTGGGAAAGTGAAAACATAATGATATATGAATTGAAAAAATTGGAAAAAGTGAATGCGTTATTTTCCGGTTGGCAGGAAACGATGATTTATTCCTGTCTTCAAAATGTAATGGGACATGTTTATGTAACGGATTTAGAGAACCCTAAGTCGGCATTAGCTTTTCTCGGATGTTTTGGATTTTATGCAGGAGAACCGGACAGAGAACTGGTGCAGGAGAAACCGGAAGGTTTTGTAATTATGGTTCCGCAAAATGAAGATTGGGCAAAACTGATCGAAGAATGTTTTCCTTATGCAAAACGTGTCATCCGATACGCAATGAAAAAAGATACAGTGTTTCAAGAAGATGCGTTGCGCAAGAATATAGAAGAACTTCCGCCGGGATATGAGCTTAAGAAAATTGATTCGGCTCTGTATGATAAGTGTTTAAAGAAATCGGCTACCGTGGATTTTATCTCTTCTTTTGAGAGCAAGGACGACTATTTGAAGATGGGAAGAGGCGTGGTAATACAAAAGAACGGTGAGATCGTGGCCGGAGCCTCTTCTTACAGCAGATATCGTGAGGGAATTGAGATCGAAGTAGACACTGTGGAGGAAGAGCGCAGAAAACATCTTGCGACGATTGCCTGTTCAGCACTGATACTGAGTTGTCTTAAGGAAGGTCTTTATCCCAGCTGGGATGCGCAGAATACAAATTCTGTCGCACTGGCGGAAAAACTTGGCTATGAATTTGACCGTGAGTATATTGCATACGAGGTGGCAGGAATATAGGAAATATCATTCCTTTTTATAGTGCTTCTGTTACCAATCTGGCATCTCAGGCGGTAGCAATCAGATTACTCACATACGGTTTTTCTCCGGAGAGGATTTCATCATAGAAAATCTTCTTCCAGTCGATTTTGCCCAAAAAGTAATCTTGTAAAATTGTTCCTCTTGTGTCAAACTGATAACAGAAACTTTGACACAAAGGAGTCATCATGGCAGAGATATTATTAGGTTCCCATGTGGGAATGTCAGGAAAAGAAATGTTCTTAGGTTCTGTGAAGGAGGCGGCAGAGTACGGCGCCAACGCACTGATGGTCTACACCGGAGCTCCGCAGAACACGAGACGCAAAGAAATCAAGGATCTGAAACTGGAAGAGGGGCTTGCTTACGCTGGTCAGGCAGGAATCCGGGAAATTGTGATCCATGCACCGTATATTATTAATCTGGGCAATACAGAGAAGCCGGAAATGTTTGAGTTCGGAGTTGATTTCCTGGCGAAGGAACTGACGCGTACCGCTGCATTCCACAGCAAGGTGCTGGTGCTGCATCCGGGATCTGCGTTAAGTGCCGGTGCGGAAGCAGGTATCGAACAGATTGCAAAGGGGCTGAACCGGGTATTGAATGCAGATGACAGTGATGTAAATATTGCCCTGGAGACCATGGCAGGCAAGGGCAGCGAAGTCGGCAGAACCTTTGAAGAATTGCGGATGATCTATGACAGAGTAGAGAAAAAGGACAGGCTGCGCGTGTGCTTTGACACCTGTCATGTGAATGATGCCGGATATGATCTTGTGAATGATTACGAAGGAGTGCTGGCGCAGTTTGACCGTGTGCTGGGACTGAACCAGATTGCGGTGATCCATGTGAATGACAGCCTGAATCCACTGGGCACCCATAAGGATCGCCACGCCAACATCGGCAAAGGAACGATCGGTTTTGAAGCTTTGCACAAGGTTGTACACGATGAACGTTTTGCTGCAGTCCCGAAAATCTTGGAGACGCCCTGGTTGTGTGCGGAAGGCGAGGATAAGAAGACCATTCCGCCTTATAAAGAGGAGATTGCGTTGCTGAAAGCGTAGAACTTGCAGGGGGAAACGATATTGAAGAAAAGAATCTTTGCAGCGGCAGCAGTACTGTGTCTGCTGTGTGCGGCATTATACCTGGCGCATGCGCAAAATACGTCCTCCGGTCAAATCAAGCACTTCACAGCATTCTTTGCTGTGGAAGGAGAAAACATTGATCCCAATAACGATATGAAACGGGAAATCGCCAGACGCACCGGTGCGGACTGCGAAGAAATGTGGCTGGTGGGACAGACGAAGGAAAGTGCGCTGAACAGCTACATTGTAAGTGGAGATTATCCGGATTTCATTTCGGGAGATACCAGTCTTTACGAAGTGGGAGCGTTACTTCCGCTGGATGAATACTGGGATGACTATCCTAATATTAAGAATTATCTGACAGAAGAACAGTGGGAACGTTTCAAACGTCCGGACGGACATATCTACTGGATCCCCCAGTTTGGTGTGACTCACGGAGAGGATGTGGAAGTGACGCATTCCGGTGAAGCCTTCTGGATTCAGACCAGAGTCTTAAAATGGGCAGGATATCCCGAGATACATACGGTGGATGAATATTTTGACCTGATCGAGCGGTATGTGGCAGCCAATCCTACGATGGAGGACGGTACGCCGAATATTCCGTTTGCGATTCTGTGTGACGGCTGGAGATATTTTTGTCTCGAAAATATTCCGCAGTTTCTGGACGGCTATCCCAATGACGGAAGCTGTATCGTGGATCCGGATACGTTACAGGTCATCGATTACAATACGACAGACACTGCAAAATGGTACTTCGGCAAATTGAATGAAGAATATCACAAAGGAATTCTCAGTGCGGAATCTTTTACCGAGACATATGAAGATTATTTGAAAAAGATATCAACCGGAGCGGTCTTAGGCATGCCGGATCAATGGTGGCAGTTTTATTATTCCGTGCAGACAGCGTATGATGAAAAAGGGCTCAGGGAACAGGGCTGTGATTACGTTCCGCTCCCCATTACACGGGAAGATGGCGTAAGAAATCAATGGCATGTAACACGTTCCGCCGAGCTTGACAGTTCTACCGGTTTATCCATTACGGTATCTTGCAAGGATGTTGACGGTGCGCTTCAGTTTGTCAGTGACCTGTTGGAGCCGGAGATCATCAAACTGCGTTTCTGGGGCATGGAGGGCGACGATTATTGCGTGGACGAAAACGGGATGTTTTATCTGACAAAGGAGCAGTCCGGCAGATGGTCTGCTGCGGAGAAAAAGAGAAAACATTTTTGCTTTTATTCCTATTTTCCCAGAGTGGAAGGAAAGCTTCCGGATGGGATCAATGCATTTTCACTGGAATATCAGAGCACGGAATTTTATAAAAATCAGCCGGCGGATATTCAGGAATGCTTCTCTGCCTATGGTGTGAACAACTATGTGGATATGCTGGGCAATAACGAAGCTCCGGGGCCATGGTTTCCTATGTACAGTTATACGACAGCGTTGTCTTCGAATTCGCAGGCAGGTCAGGTGCGTGACCGCATGGAAGAAATCAAACACAAGTGGCTTCCGCAGGTGATCATGGCGGACGATTTTGATGCTGCATGGGAGGCTTACATGGAGGAATACAATACCTGTGATCCGCAGATCTATTATCAGATGCTGCAGCAGGAAGTGGACAGAAGAGTAAATGGATAAGTTTTTGCCATGGAAAGCATAAAAATAACATGGTAAAGTACCAAGGATTTCGATAAACTGAAAAAGAACAGTGATTTTTTAGTTTCCGGAAAGGTTGGTTTAAGAGATGAATGGTGTATTAGTCAGACATCCGATAGAGAAAAGTAAAACAGGCAGAGCGTCGGTTACGGTAAATGGTGACGGCTCTGCCGCATTTTATATGTATGCTCCTAAGGCAAAATGCGTCTGGGTCGCTGGTTTAGGCGGATATTTCACGGACGAAAGGATAGATTTGCAGCCGGACGGACAGGGAGGTTTCTTAGCGACGGTATCGGATTTCCCCCGGGGGATGCACTATTATTTCTGGTATGTGGACGGTGTGCGCATCTGTAATCCGGACGCGGGGATTTCTTACGGATGCTTTGCGGCGGTCAATACTTTTGAGGTGCCGGAAGAAAACGTGGACTTCTATTTTGCCAAAGAAGTGCCTCACGGAACCGTCAGCATATGTAAATATATTTCCGGCGCAAACGGTCATCTGAAGGAATGTTATGTGTACACTCCGTATGGGTATGAAGAGGGAACGCAGCGTTATCCGGTACTGTATCTCCAGCACGGTGTGGGCGAGAATGAGACCGGATGGATCTGGCAGGGGAAGCTTAACTTCATCATGGACAATCTGATCGCGGAGGGCAGCTGTGAGCGGATGATCGTGGTCATGTGCAGCGGATATGCGTTCCGGAATGGTGAAAAACCGGTATTTTATCCGGGAGATTTTGACCGGGAACTGATGCAGGATGTCGTTCCTTATATAGAGCAGAACTTCCGGGTAAAAAAGGGAAAGAATTACCGGGCGATGGCGGGACTGTCTCTGGGGTCAGCCCAGACGACGGATATTGTGGCGCAGCACATGGATCTGTTCTCGGCGGCAGGCGTATTTTCCCCGGTTGCCATTCATGAGATGGCGCGCATCTGTGACAGTACAGAGACTTTGGATGTGGTATTTATGTCCTGTGGGGACAGAGAGGAAGAGATCCATGCCGGTATGCGACAGATGGCGGATCGGTTTGCTGAAGTCGGAAAAACATGCATTACTAAGGTTTATGAAGGCTATCACGAGTGGCATGTCTGGCGGAAAAGCCTGCATGATTTCGTTCCGCTTTTGTTCCGCAGAGGCGGAGAAGAGGTAGCGGACATTCCGAATGGAAAAACAGCGCAGATCACAACGGAACAGTTGAAAAAACAGACATTCGAGGAACAGATGCTCTTTTTTGATCCGGTATACCGTCAGATCCGGTTTGAAGTGGATGAGTGGGGAAGACCGGCTGGAAAATATCCGGAGATTCCACACGGAATCTGTATTACAAAGCAGGGAAACGTAAGCATCCATTATCAGGCAGCAGGGGCAGAACGTGTTGAAATTGCCATAGACAACCGGGAGCGGATCCTACTGGAAAAAGGTTCGTCAGAGGATGGATATTGGAGCGGAGAAGTATGTGGTATCACACCGGGATATCATACGCTGCATTTCCTGGTAAACGGTACGGAAACGATCAACCCCGATGCACCGGCAGGGTATGAGGATGGTCATGCCGTGAATTACCTGGAAATGCCGTTGCAGGAAACATTGAAATCCAAAACACCGCAGCAGGTAATAACAGAGCAGGAAGGGTCGGAAACGCCGGAGCAATGTGTTTTGGCAGAGCTTGCAGATGCAGAGCATGGACAGGTTCATATTCATTATGCATACCACGCAAAAACGGAACAGGTAAGCTGCGTCTGGGTCTACACGCCGACACAGATATGCAAAAGTAAGAGACAGCAGAAAATTCTATGGCTGAAAGCACTTCCCACTGAGGCTGCCGCCTGCTTCCTGCATCAGGGAAAGGTAATCAATATCCTGGAACATTTGCAGAAGGACAGTATAGCAGAGGACGTGATTCTCGTGATGACGGAGGCGGATATGACACCGGAACAGGTCGGTGACGTGATGACAAAATACGGAATACAGCAGCCGCAGATGTCAGCATGTGTCATGGAACGGAGAGCAGAGGAGGATTGGACTGCGTTTCGAAAGCGGTTTGCGGCATATTGGAATGGAAACTGAGAAGATATAAAGTTAATCCCTTGCTTTTATATACTTTATCGGGTGTTTATTGAAAGGTCAGAATTCTATAATGTAACTATGCAGAAGTCCCAGGCATCTGCATAGTTATATTTTTATGGGAGGGAATGACATGACAGGACCGGCAGCACCAAAGGACCCGGAAAAGGCAAGACCTTATTTTTATATTTTGAAGGACAAAGATATCTTCGGTGACAGACAGAAGGATGGCACCGGGATACAATTTATCTATGAAAGTGACGGACGTCTGATAAGCAGTGCACAGATCACCGGCAACATTACGGACCAGACGGAACTAAAATTGTTAGAGACCGTGGAAGGATTTGGCAGGCTGGTACATAGCATCGGTGTGTCCGTGGAGACGGATGACCCGGAAGAAAATGCAACCTTTGTATTCCAGATGTATGGGAAAAAAGATCTCTACGGAGGTGGGACGAACCTTACATGCGAGCTGAAATGTGACGGAATGGAGCACAGAATTTATCTGTCGGATGATGCATGGACGCAGGACGACCATGTGCCCGGACAAATCAAAATTATTTTTCAGACGCCGGAGAGAATGGGTAAGGCAAATGTGAGATTGTTCCTGAATGACGGATACGATGCTCCACCGGAGACGGAAGATGCGGAAGTGGATGTCACAAGCAAGGCTTACCGGGAGATGATCAGCAGATCATTGCTGCATACGGGGAACACCTATCGGCTTCGTGCGGCAATCGAAAAAGCAAAGGCAGGGAAAGAAGTGACGATTGCCTATATCGGAGGGTCGATCACACAGGGAGCCGGAGCTACACCGATCCATACAGAGTGTTATGCTTATAAATCTTTCCAACTTTTTCAGAAACGATTTTCCACGAAGAATAATGCAAGATTCATCAAAGCCGGAGTAGGCGGAACTCCTTCCGAACTGGGAATGATCCGGTTTGACAGAGATATTTTAAGAGAGGGAGAGAGTCCGGACATTGTGGTGATCGAATTCGCCGTAAATGACGAAGGGGATGAGACGAAGGGAGTCTGCTACGAGAGTCTGGTGCGGAAAGTGCTGAAGCTGTCCTGGAAACCGGCAGTGGTATTGCTATTCTCAGTGTTTGCCAATGACTGGAATCTGCAGGAGCGTCTAAGTCCGTTAGGCAAAAAGTATGATCTTCCTATGGTCAGTATCATGGATGCGGTGACACCACAGTTTTCGTTACAAGGGGAAGAACGTGTGATATCGAAAAACCGATTCTTCTATGACATGTTTCATCCAGGCAATATCGGTCATACCATTATGGCGGACTGCCTGCAATATTTATTTGAATGCTGTGATATGGCAGAACATGCGCGAGTGGGAACCTTTGCGGAAGGCGTAACGGAGGAACAGGCACTACAACAGCGCCTGTCCGAAAGTCCTGTGATCGGTGCGGACTTTGAAAAAGTATTTCTGCTGGATAAAGAGAACAGGTATGTGGGGGCGAAGATCCGGCCGGGTGGGTTTTACACCACGGACCGGGAACTGCAATGCGTGGAAATGGACGATCATCTGGCGCAGACACCGGAATTCCCCTATAACTGGATGCATAAGGAAAACGGGCCGGAGGATGCCTTCGAGATGGAGATCACCTGCAAGGCACTGTTTCTCATGTTTAAGGACTCAGGGGAAACAAATGTGGGGAAGGCAGAGGTCACTGTGGACGGAAACTACTGTCTGACAGCGGATCCCCATATCAATAACTGGCTGCATTGCAATACGGTATTGCTGTTCTCGGAAAAGGAAAGCAGACAACATAAAATCACAATTTCCATGGCAGAAGAGGACAGAAATAAGCAATTCACAATTTTAGGTTTTGGAGTTTGTATCAAATAAAGGCAAGTGAGGACAACAGAATGGTTATAGCAAAGAACCCTATTTTACCCGGATTTTATCCTGATCCATCTATCTGCAGGGTAGGGGAGGATTATTATATCGTCAATTCCAGCTTCGTGTACGGACCGGGGGTACCGGTATTCCACAGCAGAGATCTGGCGCATTGGGAGCAGATCGGTAATATTCTGGATAGACCGGGACAGCTTCCGGTAGAAGGAAGCGAGATTTCGGAAGGTATCTATGCACCGACAATCCGCTATCATGACGGACTGTTTTATATGATCACTACCAATGTAAGTTACGGTGGTAATTTTATCGTAACTGCCAAAGATCCGGCGGGGCCATGGTCGGATCCGTATTATCTCGGGGATGCGGCACCGGGGATCGATCCCAGCCTGTTTTTCGATGATGACGGAAAATGTTACTATTGCGGAACCAGACCGAACCCGGAAGGTGTCCGCTACAACGGTGACTGGGAGATCTGGGTGCAGGAACTGGATCTTGGGACAATGAAGCTTGTGGGAGAGAGCATGGCAATCTGGAAGGGTGCGGTAAAGGATGTCATCTGGCCGGAAGGACCGCATCTCTATAAGATCGACGGCTATTATTATCTGATGCATGCGGAAGGGGGAACCGGACCGGAGCACAGTATCAGCGTAGCGAGAAGTAAGGAGTTGTTCCGATGGTTTGAAGGCTGCCCCAGGAATCCCATTTTTACCCATAGAAATCTTGGGAAAAATTACCCGGTGAGATATGCCGGACACGGAGATCTGGTGGATGACGGGCACGGCAACTGGTATGTGGTGATGCTGGCGTCCAGACCCTGCGCCGGTCACAGCAGCATGGGCAGAGAGACGTTCCTCGCAAAAGTGACATGGGAGGATGGCTGGCCTGTGATCGCTGAGGGCGTGGGACACCTGGAAGATACGCTGGAGATTCCTCTGCCGGAGTACCGGTTCTCTGAAGAGGTTAGTACTTCGGATTATCTGCAGTTCTTTGATCAGACTCTGGATAAGCGTCTGGTATGTATAGAGCAGCGGAAGAAAACAACCTATTCTCTGACGCACAGACCGGGAAAGCTCAGATTATATACCGTGAAAGAGAAAATCGCAGACCGTAATCATTGTGCCTATTTTGGAATCCGCCAGAAGAGTTACAGCTTTTACGCGGAGACAGGGTTTGAATTTACCCCGAAGCAGGAAAGCGAGACAGCCGGTATGGTATTGTATCAGAACCATGAAAATCATCTGCGCATGGAAATCCGGAAAACAGATACACAGAACTGTTTCGTGGTGACCTCCTGCATTCACGGAGAAGAAAAGATTCTTGCCGAAAAGCCGGTGGAAGACGGAGAAAAATTTTTCCGTATCCGGTTACAGTGTGACAGGCAGAAGGCAAATATCTGGATCACTTCCGGGGAAAAGAGAATCCTTGCCGCAGAGCAGATCAGCCTGCTGCCGTATACGACCGAGGAGGCAGGCGGATTCGTTGGCTGCACCGTGGGAATGTATGCTTCCGGCAACGGTACGGAAAGTAATAATTATACGGATTTTGCCTGGTTCGTACAAAATGCAGTATAAAATACGTTATAAAAACGCATTGCGCACAGAGTACGGATAATTTATAATTAAAATAAGAGTGGCAAAGATGCATTATGGGAAAGAGCAGGCAGGGGATTTGTCTGCTCTTTGCTTACATTGGAGGAGAGGGACGCATGGGGAAGCTTCTGTATAAGCTGGACCGGTGGATGGATAATTTTACCATCAAGAAAAAGTTCTATATATTTTATGTTGTCTGTGTACTGATTCCCCTGATCATTACGGACAGTGTGGTAGGTATCACCATTACGAAGTTCGACAGGGAGCGGAAAGAGCACGAGATGGCAAACATCGCGAGTGCTGTGGAATACAGTCTGGGTAACATGATCGGGAATGCCGGTGAGATCGCCAACAGTATTTATACCAACCGCGATTTTGATACGTTTTTATCCCAAAAATACACAAATTCTGCGGAATATGTGGCGTCGTATCAGGATTTCATGAACCGGACCCTGCTGGAAAATGCATTGGGAATGAACGGGATGATCTTCACCCTGTATACGGATAACGACACCGTTGTAAACGGCGGCAGAGTCAACACGATAGACAAGATCCGTGAAACGGAGAGCTATCGCCTGCTGAATGAACAGAAGAAGAGCAAGGGGGTATTTTTTGTCTATGATGACAGCAGCTCCAGAATCACCAGAGAGCGCCGCATCATTTATCTGCAGAGACTGGATTTCTATGATGCGGATACGGAAAAATATCTGAAAATCGAATTTGATTACAGCAGCATCGTCCGTACTCTCAAAAACATGAATTATGACAATGAGGTACTGATCTGTGACGGGAACCGGATCCTTCTCTCCAATGGCAACTATGGCAGTTACGGCAGTGATTTCCAGACACTGGACGGAACGGAGAAGAAAGACTATGTACATCCCTTAAGCTTGTATGGTACGGAGCTTACTATATATGTGAAACGTGCACCGGACAGTGTCCTGACCAGTATTCGTAACGAATCACCGATGATTTTACTGCTGCTTGCGGTAAATGTGCTGTTTCCGTTCTGGTTTATGCAGATATTTAACCGTTCTTTTACCAAACGGATCACAGAGCTGAGTCAGGTCTTCAAATCTGTGGACAGCGATCATCTGGTGCCTCTGGATATGGAAGGGGGCAGGGATGAGATCGGCAGCATGATCCGCAATTATAACCGTATGGTGGAACGCACCAATGAATTGATCCAGACGGTGTACAAGAATAAGATCAAGGAACAGGAGATGCTGGTAGGCAGGAAAAACGCTGAGCTTCTGGCTTTGCACAGCCAGATCAATCCCCATTTTCTGTTTAATGTGCTGGAAAGTATCCGGATGCACAGTATTCTGAAAAAAGAAAATGAAACGGCGGATATGGTGGCAAAGCTGGCGGTAATGCAGCGTCAGTATGTGGAATGGGGCAATGATTCCGTAAGTATCAGTCAGGAGATTGAGTTCGTAAAAGCGTATCTGGTCCTTCAGAAGTACCGGTTCGGAGAACGATTGAATTATGATATCGAAGTAGATGAGGACTGTGAAGCTTTCAAGATACCGAAACTTACGATCGTTACTTTTGTGGAAAATGCCTGTGTGCACGGAATTGAGAGTAAATCCGCGCCGGGATGGATCTTCGTCCGGATCGGCAGAATGGGAGAGGTCCTGAATATAGAGATTGAAGACACCGGAAGCGGTATGCCGGAAGAGAAGCTTTCGGAATTGCAGAACAATATGCAGAATGCCAGCATAGAGATGCTGAAAGGCGGCGGAAGAGTGGGAATCATTAACGCCTGTGTGAGACTGAAAATGGTGACGGACGATCAGGTAAGATTCTGCGTAGAAGGAGAAGAAGGACTTGGAACTTCTGTTACGATAGAAATTCCATGGAATAAAAACGATTCCATGGAATAAAAACGATTCCATGGAATCAGGTGTAGGAGGGCAGGACAGATGTTGAAAGTATTATTGGTGGATGATGAACCGTTTATTTTACAGGGATTGAAGCTTTTGGTGGACTGGGAACGGGAAGGATTTCAGATCGCGGGTACGGCATCAAACGGACTGGAAGCGTTGTCTTTTCTGGAACGGGAAAAGGTGGATTTGATCATTGCGGACATTAAGATGCCGCAGATGACGGGACTTGAGCTGTTGGAACGGATCCGTAAGGAGGAAATATCGGATGCTTACTTTGTGATTCTGAGCGGTTATGCGGAATTTAGTTTTGCCAGACAGGCGATGCAGAATGACTGTACAGATTATCTGTTGAAACCGGTGGACAGTGAGATCCTTTTGAAAGTATTGAACAAAGTACTGGTAATGCGCAGCAAGGAAAAAGCAGATCATGAGAAAAACCGGAAACTGGAGCAGGCATATCTGGCAAGACATCTGATTGCGCTGATCCAGGGAAAATACGATGATCTGAACGTAAAATATGTACGGGACCATATGCGATGCGGAACCGGCGTAAGATACGTGGAGATCCGAATGGAGGATTCCTTTGATGAGGAAGGAACAACAGACCGGGAAATGCGCAGTTTCCAGAGACAGCTGTATGAACACAGCAGGGAGTATCTGAAAGAAGATGCGGATCTGTGCGTCTTTGACGTGTCAGTAAATGAGAAAATCTATGACATCGGACTGCTTTTGTTTGATTATGTTTTTGAAAAAGCAGACATGGATGAGAAGAAATATCTGAACCGTCTGCTGGAATATCTCACATCGAATTTACAAAAAAGTGTGGTCATGCTGGTCGGAAAACGGGTGACGGATATCGCCAATATTGCAAAGTCTTACGGCAATACCTGTATGCTCCGGTCTTTTCAGGGGTTCCGCGCCAAAAAGAGTATTTACTACTATGAGGAAGAGGTACAGGTCTCTCCGGAAGGACTGATCCTGTGCAAGGAAAGTCTGGACAGGCTGTTGAAAGCCATAGAGCGCAATGACCCCATGGAGATCCGGGAAGCGGTAGGATTTTTCTACGAAGAGATGAGTAAGCGCGGAATCTGCGGCGAAGCCATGACATTAAACATCAATTATCTGCTGTTCCAGCTGATCCATCTGGCATGTGAACAGGATGATGATGTGAATCAGGAAGAAATACTTCGGGTGATCAGTGAGAGCAGCTTTGAGGCAGGCGTGAAACGCGGAAGCAGGGCGCATCTGACCAGATTTGCCTGTGAGTATGCGGATTACCTTTCCCAGCTTCGCAAAAACGTATCCAGAGGGATACTGGGAATGGTGGAAAAGGAGATCCGGGAGAATTATGCTTCGAATATCACTCTGCGGAGCTTAAGTGAGAAATACTATGTCAACAGTGCCTACCTGGGACAGTTGTTCCGGAAAAAATACGGACAATCCTTTAAAGACTATCTGAACAATTACCGGATGGAGCAGGCGGCGGATGCACTGCTTCGTACGGACAAAAAGATCGTACAGATTGCAGAGGATGTGGGATATCATGACCTGGATTATTTTACGAACCGGTTTATCCAGGTAAAAGGCTGTACTCCGGCGAGATTCCGCAAGAAGATGCAGCAGGGAGATTAGGGGTTCACAACAAAATGTAATAAAAACAGGGTAAATTATAGACACCTATAGTTTACCCTGTTTTTTACTATAGTTAGTCTGATTGTTTGTCTCTCCCAAAACGGTAAAATAGACTTATCAAAAGGGAGGTAGTTACAACATGAACAAAAAAAGACTTGTAAGCATGTTACTCGTGTCAGCAATGACAGCGGCACTGTTCACCGGATGTGGCAGTGACGGCAACCAGACATCCGGAGGCGGTACGACGAGCGTGGGAAGCGAGAGCACCGCAGACGAAGGCGGTATCAAAGAGTTCACAGCTTTCTTTGGAGTAGCGGGATCTGAGATCAATGATGACAATGAAGTGCAGCAGATGATCGCGGAGAAAGTCGGAGCCAAGGTAAAAGAGACCTGGCTGACCGGACAGACCGCAGATGAAGCAGTCGGCACCATGATCGCCGGCGGTGAGTATCCTGATTTCATTGAAGGCCAGACAGGAACCACACAGCTGTATGAAGCAGGAGCTTTGGTGGCATTGGATGATTATCTGGATGATTATCCCAACATCAAGAACCTGTTCACAGATCTGGAGTGGGAAAAGCTTCGTCAGGATGACGGCCATATTTACTGGATCCCTCAGTTCAGCTGCATTAAGAATGAAGAGAAGGTATGTGCACATAATGATGAGGCATTCTGGATCCAGGCAAGAGTTCTGAAATGGGCCGGCTATCCGGAAGTAAGAACCATGGATCAGTACTTTGATCTGATCGAGAGCTACAACGCAGCAAATCCTACCATGGAAGACGGAACCGCCAACATTCCTTACACCATTCTCTGCGATGACTGGAGATACTTCTGTCTGGAGAATGCACCGCAGTTCCTGGACGGCTATCCCAATGACGGAAGCTGTATGGTAGATCCTGAGACCCTGACAGTATTGGATTACAATACTTCCGATACCGCAGTGAAATACTTCAGAAAATTAAATGAAGAATACCAGAAGGGTATCGTAGATCCCGAATCCTTTACACAGTCCTATGATGAGTACATTTCCAAACTTTCTACCGGACGTGTGCTCGGCATGATCGATCAGTGGTGGGATTTCGCTTATAATGCAGGAGATGCCATCAAGCAGGCAGGCCTGGATGCACAGGGATGTGATTATATTCCTCTTCCCATTACCATTGATGAGAGTGTGAAGAACCAGTGGCACAATGCCGGCGGCGCATTCAACTCCGGAAGCGGACTGGCAATTACTGTAAGCTGTAAGGATGTTCCGGGAGCACTGAAGCTGATCAATGATCTGTTGGATCAGGATATTCACAATCTTCGTTTCTGGGGCGTGGAAGGTGTTGACTATGAAGTAGATGAGAACGGTGAATTCTACAGAACACCGGAGCAGAGAATGCAGGCTTCCGATACAGAGTATAAAGCTTCTCATATGTGCTCTTATTCCTATTTCCCTCAGTATAACGGAACCAGCGATGACGGCATCAATGCCAACAAGCCCGACGGACAGGCAAAAGAATTCTTCGACGGATTAAATGATGATGTCAAGGAAGCATTCCAGGCATACGGCGCAGAGACTTATGTAGAGATGCTGGGTACCAATGATGCACCCGGTGAATGGTATCCTATGTGGTCCTTCTCCAATAACTTCAATACCAGTACCCCCGGCGGAATGGCATGGACCAAGATCGGTGAGGTAAAGCACGAGCAGCTGCCTCAGGTAGTTATGGCAGCCGATTTCGACAGCGCATGGGCAGCCTATATGGAGGCATACAACGCTTGCAAGCCGGAAGACTTTATCAGCGAATTACAGACAGAACTGGACAGTAGAATGGAGCTGGCAGCAAAGTTTAAATAAAAACTATAAATGAAATTTGAAAATGGGCAGATGCGAGTAAAATTTCATCTGCCCGTTTTTGCTAAGGAGCGAAGCTATGTCGTTAACGAGAACAAAATCGAAACCAAAAGTAAAACAAACCAGAACACCGATCACGTGGAAAGAGATCAAAAGACAAAAAGTGCTGTTATTCTGGGCGGGAATAATGATGATCTATGGGGTGATCTTTTATTATCTGCCGCTTGTGGGATGGGCTATGGCGTTTCAGAACTATAAGCCACAGCTGGGAATCTTACATTCTAAATTTGTAGGACTGCAGAAGTTTCAGATGCTATTCTCGGATGTGACATTCCTCCGCGTTATCCGTAACACGCTGGCCATGGGCGTGATCAATCTGGTGGCGACCTTTGTGACAGCAATCGTATTTGCTATTTTATTGAACGAGATCAAGAGCAAGGGTGGGAAGAAGACAGTACAGACGATCTCTTATCTGCCGCATTTCCTGTCCTGGATCATTGTAACCGGTATTTTACATGATATGTTGTCCGGTACCGGTATTGTGAACGAAGTGCTGATGAATCTGCATGTGCTCAGTCAGCCGATCAATTTCTTTGCCCATCCGGGGTATTTCTGGCCGATCGTGGCATTTGCCAATGTCTGGAAAGAGACAGGCTGGAATGCCATTATTTATCTGGCGGCCATTACTTCCATTGATCCTTCTCTGTATGAGGCAGCAGCCATAGACGGTGCGGGAAGATGGAACAAGATCAAATATGTTACCCTTCCGGGAATCAAGCCGACCATCGTTATTTTGCTGTTGATGAATGTCGGTAACGTATTAAACGCAGGATTTGAAATTCAGTATCTGTTAGGAAACGGACTGGTACAGAAATTCTCCCAGACGATTGATATTTACGTATTGAAATGGGGTATCAGCCAGGGAGACTATGCAATCGGTACCGCCGCCGGTATCTTCAAGAGTCTGGTAAGTATCATTCTGATCGTACTGGCGAACCAGATCGCAAAACATAACGGAGAAGAACAGCTATTCTAGCGGAAAGAGATGGTAATGCAATGATAGTAGATACACAATATAAGATCAAATCCAAAAAAATCGAAATATTTCCGATCGTAAACGCAATCATCATGATTTTGTTTGTGATAGTGACACTTTATCCGGTGTTAAATACTCTGGCCATTTCGTTGAATGACGGTACGGATGCCTTGCGGGGCGGAATCTATCTGTGGCCGAGAAAATTTACCTGGAAAAACTATACGACGGTTCTACATAAAGACAACCTGATTACCGGTGCTTATATTACGGTGGCAAGAACCCTGATCGGTACGCTGTTGTCACTGGCGGCGAATGCCATTCTTGCATTCATTGTCAGCCGCAAGAGATTCCTGTTCCAGAGAGAAGTCTCCCTGTTCTGGGTCGTGACGATGTATGTAAACGGCGGACTGATCCCTACGTTCCTGCTGTATAAGGGATTGGGGCTTACCAACAGTTTCTGGGTATACGTGATCCCCGGAATGGTCAGTGCCTTCAATATGCTGGTCATCCGTACTTACATGAACGGTATTCCTGACAGCCTGGAAGAGTCCGCACAGCTGGACGGTGCCGGATACAGTACCATTTTCCTGAAAATCTATTCTCCGCTGTGTAAGCCGGTATATGCTACGGTGGCACTGTTCGTGGCAGTAGGACAATGGAACTCCTGGTTCGACGCCATGCTGTACAATCGTATGAGCAGTGATCTGACAACGTTACAGTATGAATTGATGAAATTATTGTCTTCTGTAACCAATCAGGGAACCTCAGCAGAAGCAATGAAAAATGCGGTAGGAACGGTAACACCGACTTCCGTGCGTGCGGCGGCGACAATTATTACCATGCTGCCTATTATCTGTATTTATCCTTTCTTACAGAAGTATTTCGTGGCAGGACTGACTCTCGGCGGTGTGAAGGAATAGGAAACAGAACGACCAGGGCAGCGCAGAGAGTGTGTGTTATGTCTGAAGTCGGTTGGAAGCGTTGCAAAAGCAGAATGGAATGAGTGAAATTTTGGGGGAGAGAAGATAAATGGCAGGAGCGTATCAGACAGGAAACTACCGGAATGTATTTAAAGAGTGCGGATATGGGGAAGCTGAGATCCAAAACAGAGTGGAACAGACCTTTGCAACCATATTTTACGGAAACGAAGAGGAACGGTTTTATCATGAGGTTGGGGAAGATATGGCATATCTGGAGGACACCGGGAATCATGATGTCCGCACGGAAGGAATGTCCTACGGAATGATGGTCTGTGTACAGCTGGATAAAAAGAAAGAGTTTGACCGGCTGTGGAAATGGGTTCGGAACTTTATGTACATCCCGGATGGTCTCTGCTGTAATTATTTTGCATGGTCCTGTAAAACGGACGGGACGCATAATGCGGAGGGACCGGCACCGGACGGAGAAGAATATTTTGCCATGGCATTATTATTTGCCTCAGCCCGTTGGGGGGACGGGGAAGGCATTTTTGCCTATGGCAAAGAGGCAAGGGCAATCCTTCGGGAATGCGTACATAAGGGAGAACCGGGGCATCCCGGAGAGCCCATGTGGGAGCCGGCAAATCATTTAATCAAATTCATCACCAATGTGGATTTCTCGGATCCGTCTTATCATTTGCCGCATTTTTATGAACTGTTTGCGGAAATGGCAGATCCCTGTGACAGAGAATTCTGGAAGCAGGCGGCAGAGGCCAGCAGAAAGTATCTGCATCAGGCGTGCCATCCGGAGACGGGACTCTCCGCAGAATATGCGGATTATGACGGAACACCGCATACGGGACATCAGGAGATCTTCGGCAGACACGACTGGTATTACAGCGATGCTTACCGGACGATTGCCAATATTGCCATGGATCATCTGTGGTTTGATGCGGATCCCTGGCAGGTGGAGATCGCTGACAGGCTGCAGCGGTTTTATTGTGAAGAACAAAAAGGACACTGGGACGGTGTGTTTTTGATCGATGGAACCGTGCTGGCGGAGAAAGCACTGCATCCGGTAGCAATCATTGCAGTGAATGCGCAAAGCTCTCTGGCAGCGGACGGACCTTATGTGATAGAATGTGTGAAGAAGTTCTGGAATACACCGCTTCGCAGGGGAGAGCGGCGCTATTATGACAATTTCCTGTATCTGTTTGCCATGCTGGCACTCTCGGGGAATTACAGAATCTATCGGTGAGACAAAAATCCGGTAGATTTAGACAGCAGCCGGGAGTATTATGCAACTATAAAATCATAACAGAGGTAAAGAGAGGTTTGCTATGAGTGCAAAGACAAGAGAATATGCCAAAAAGCTGACAGCACAGATGACGCTGGAAGAGAAAATGAGCCAGATGCTGTATGAATCTCCTGCAATCGACAGATTGGGAATCCCGGCCTATAACTGGTGGAATGAAGCGCTGCACGGAGTGGCACGGACCGGGGTCGCAACCATGTTTCCACAGGCGATTGCCATGGCAGCGACTTTTGATGAAAAGCTTCTGGAAAAAGCCGGAGACGTGGTTTCCACGGAAGGAAGAGCCAAATTTAATCAGTTTTCAAAACGCGGTGACCGCGGAATCTATAAAGGTCTGACCTACTGGGCACCCAATGTCAATATTTTCAGAGATCCCAGATGGGGAAGGGGACATGAGACTTACGGTGAGGATCCCTATCTGACCGGTAAATTGGGATGCGCATATATCAAAGGATTGCAGGGGCCGGATAAGGATCATCTGAAGGCAGCGGCCTGTGCCAAACATTATGCGGTACACAGTGGTCCGGAAGCACTTCGGCATGAGTTTAATGCGGAAGTTTCCAAACACGATCTGTATGATACTTACCTGTATGCCTTCAAACGCTGCGTGAAGGATGCCGGTGTAGAAGCTGTGATGGGTGCTTACAACCGTGTCAACGGGGAACCGGCCTGCGGGAGCAAGACATTGTTAAAAGATATTCTGCGTGAGGAATTCGGGTTTGAAGGTCATGTGGTATCGGATTGCTGGGCTATCAATGATTTTCATTTGCATCACCATGTAACGGGGATTGCTGCGGAATCCGCTGCAATGGCAGTGAACAATGGCTGCGATCTGAACTGCGGAAATGCCTTCCTGCATCTGCCAAAAGCCTATGAGATGGGACTGGTGACGGAAGAGGTAATCACGGAGGCTGTGGAGCGCCTGTTGGATGTCAGAATCCGGCTTGGAATGCTGGAAGAGTATCCTTCTCCGTATGACGACATTCCTTTTGACAAGGTGGAGTGTCCGGAGCATATTGCGGTGTCAATGGATGTATCCAGAAGAAGTCTGGTACTTCTTAAAAATGTCGGAGATTTTCTGCCCTTACAAAAAGAAAAGCTTAATTCGATTGCCGTAATCGGACCGAATGCCAATTCCAGAGCGGCATTGGTGGGAAATTATGAAGGAACATCATCTCAGTACATCACACCGCTGGAAGGAATTCAACAATATGTAGGCGAGGATGTAAAAGTATATTATGCACAGGGATGTGGATTGTATAAAGATAAGGTGGAAGCATTAGGAGAACGTAATGACAGAATCCAGGAGGCATTGGCTACAGCGGAACAGTCGGACGTGGTAGTACTTTGTCTCGGACTGGATGCATCGATCGAAGGGGAAGAAGGTGACGCGGGCAATGCCTATGCCAGCGGTGATAAATTGGGATTGGGACTGCCCGGTTTGCAGGAAGAATTATTAGAAACAATCACCGCAGTGGGCAAACCTGTCATTGTTCTCCTGCTGGCGGGAAGCGCAATCGACCTTTCCTGGGCGCAGCAGCAGGAAAACGTAAAAGCGATTGTGGATTGCTGGTATCCGGGAGCAAGAGGCGGCAGGAGCATTGCACAGTTACTGTTTGGCGAGTTTTCACCGTCCGGGAAGCTGCCGGTGACGTTTTATCAGGGGACAGAAAATCTTCCGGAATTTACAGATTACAGTATGGCACACAGAACCTACCGATATGAAAGCAAAAATGTTTTATATCCTTTTGGATATGGTCTGCATTATGGCAAGGTAGTCTACGGTGAGGAAAAAGTATCGGCCAAGGTAACGGATGTCGGACAGGAAGTGACGGTATCCGCAACAGTGACCAACGAAAGTGACTATCCGTTATGGGAAACAGTGCAGGTATATGTAAAGAGGCAGGATGCACTGGAATACGAACCCGGATTTCAGTTAAAGGGAATCTCCTGTGTGCCTCTGACAGTGGGAGAAAAGAAAAAAGTGGCAATTACCCTGACGGACAGAGACTTTGCATATATCACCGAGGATGGCGAGTGCAAGGTAAGACCCGGAGACTATTTGATCTCCATTGGCGGACAACAGCCGGACGAAAGAAGTGCGGAGCTGACCGGACAAAAGACAGCCTGCATGAAAGTTACCAAAACAGGGGAAGAAATTTCGGTGGAATATTAGACTAATTACTGTGGCGGAATTAAGATGTCAGGGCAGATTTGGGGTGTATGAAAATGAAGATGTTAGATGATGAAGAAAGATGTCAACAGGAAATGATGATTCCGGACAGAGGACTTCCCTTCAGGCTGTTCCGGTTCGAGGGAGGAGCCGGAAATTATATCCGTGAAGTTCACAGACATTTCTGTATTGAAATCTTTGCCGTAAAGAGCGGTAAACTGGATTTTTATCTCAGTGGCAGAAAATGTACGCTTGAAGCGGAAAAATTTGTCATCGTTAACAGCAATGAAATACATTCCGTACATGCACTGACACCAAATGAAACCATTGTTTTACAGTTTTCGCTGAATTCCCGTGAATGGGACGATGCGGAAAATCGGCCGATCCGTTTTTCGCATGAAAACAGACAGAAAGATGCAGAGATTTTCAGACTCATAACGGAAATGTATCAATTGTCCTGTGACAGAAAAAACGGGTATGAATTTTTGTTACAAAGCGAATTTTACCGGCTGCAATATTTTCTGAGGATGGATTACCTGGTCAGGGAGGAAGGACAGAAGCTGTACGGAGAAGATCAGCGCATGAAGCGCCTGGACGGGATCACCGGTTATCTCAGAGAACATTATGCGGAAGATATTTCCCTGGAAATACTGGCGTCAAGGTTTGGGTATTCACCGACCTACCTGTCCCGCATGTTTCGCCAATATGCCCGGATCAATTACAAGGATTACCTCAGGATGATCCGGTTTGAACATGCAGTGAAGGATTTGCAGGAGAGTGAACTAACGATAGGTGAGATCGCACTGAATCACGGATTTCCCAACAGCAAGGCATTTTCTACATTTTTCCGGGAGCAATACGGTATGCTGCCACATGAGTATCAGAAAACTTACTGTTTCCGGAAATCCCTCGGTGCACAGCCGTATACTTGCTTGAAGGAGAGTAGGAATTTTTTATAATTCGTGACCCCGTGACGTTCCAGAATCTCCCCAATCGTCAGATCCGTATCTTTTAAGTCCTTGCAGACATGCATGAGACGTACACTGTTGATATAGGAAGTGAGAGTGGTACCCATATTGCGCCGGAAAAACCGGCAGAAATATTCCGGGTTCAGGTGTGCCAGGGAGGCGGCGTCCTCTAACGAAATCGCTTCAGCATAATGGGACTGGATATATTGAATCACCGGTTCGAGACGATGAAGATTTTTCTGGCTTTGAATCCTTAAAGTATTGTCGACAGTAACCTTATAATTTGTCATAAGAAGATATAAAAATTCATAAAGCAGTCCGGAAAACCGCAGAGTGTAGCTTTGCGGTTTTTCGGTATAGAGAGTGCCCATAGAAGTCAGAATCTTCCGAATCTGTTCATCGACGGAAGGGTTCCTGTGAGAGAACAGAAACCGGATACTTTCATATTCCGGTATGGCTTCGGTGAGAAAAGCATAGGGAATCTGCAGAAGCAGTACCCTGGTAAGTTCTGTGGTACGTGTGGCGTGGACTAAAGCGGAATTGACGATATGAAAATCCCCGGCTTTCAAGAGCAGAAGTTTTTGTTCTTCCGTGAATTCCATGGAACCTTCATAGAGGTAGACGACTTCCAGACTGCGATGCCAGTGCTCGGGGATGTAGTCGCTATTACTGTCATAAATCGTGAAGCGGACGTTGATCCCGCTTTCAAAAGAGACTTCTTCGTGGGAAAATTGCGGCATGAGTGATCCTTTCTTAAGTTGTAACTATTCAGAGCCAAGGCAATCGATTTACGTTTTCTGTTTTCATCATATTCCTGATACATGCAAAAAGTCAATATTGACCTAAAAAGAAGTCATAATCGGACATAGGAATTTTCACGTAAAGTTGATAGACTGATAACCATAAAAAGCAATACGAGAAGTACATTGATCAGGAGGTTATCATTACATGACAAGGGAAAATATCAGAAACTTGATCGCACAGATGACGCTGGAGGAAAAAGCGTCTCTTTGTTCCGGAGCGGATTTCTGGCATACCAAAAGCTGTGAACGGTTAGGGATTCCTGCCAGCATGGTGTCCGATGGCCCTCACGGTCTGCGCAAACAGAACGATAAAGCAGACCATCTCGGCGTAAATGAAAGTATTAAAGCAGTATGTTTTCCGGCAGGCTGCGGAACCGCAGCTTCTTTTAACAGAGATCTGTTATACCGGATGGGAGAGACGATTGGGAATGAGTGTCAGGCGGAAGACGTCAGTGTCATCCTGGGTCCTGCTGTGAATATCAAACGTTCTCCTCTGTGCGGACGAAATTTTGAATATTATTCCGAGGATCCGGTTGTGGCTTCGGAAATTGCGGGAGCACTGATCCGTGGTGTGCAGAGTAAAAATGTAGGAACCAGTATCAAACATTTCCTGGCCAACAATCAGGAGACACGCAGAATGTCTGTGGATGAGCAGATTGATGAGAGAACTCTGCATGAGATTTATCTGGCAGCTTTTGAAGGCGCTGTGAAGAAGGCAAAACCCTGGACAGTGATGTGCTCCTATAACAAGATCAACGGTACCTATGCTGCGGCACATCATAAATATCTGACGGAAACATTGCGTGATCAATGGGGATTCGACGGTTATGTCATGAGTGACTGGGGTGCGGTCAATGACCGTGTGGCAGATCTGAAAGCCGGACTGGATCTGGAGATGCCGGGATCGGAAGGCGTGAATGACGAACTGATCGTTGAGGCAGTGAAGAACGGAACACTGGAAGAATCTGTTCTGGATACCGCGGTAGAACGCATCCTGAATATTGTATATCGTTATACTGAAAACAGGGATAAACAGGCAGCATGGGATCAGGACCAGGATCATGAGATGGCGAAAAAGGTAGCGGAAGAGACCATAGTGCTGTTAAAGAATGAAGATGTATTGCCGTTGTCAGAAGGTGAGACGGTTGCTTTTATCGGAAAATATGCGAAGAAGCCCAGATATCAGGGCGGCGGAAGCTCCCATATTAACAGCCATAAGATCACAGGAGCCCTGGATGCGGCAGAAGCAGCAGGCAATCAGCATATTTTGTATGCGCAAGGATTTGATGATAAGGAAGATAAAGTGGACGAGGCACTCGTGGCAGAAGCTGTCGAGACAGCAAAATGCGCAAAAGCAGCTGTGATTTTTGCGGGACTGCCGGATGCGTTTGAATCGGAAGGATTTGACCGTAAACATATGCGGATGCCGGACTGCCAGAACGAATTAATCGAAAAGATCGCGGCCGTACAGCCCAATACCATTGTGGTACTGCACAACGGCGCACCGGTGGAAATGCCCTGGGCAGATAAAGTGAAGGGTATCCTGGAAGCTTATCTGGGCGGACAGGCAGTGGGCGTGTCTGAGTATGATATCCTCTTCGGTAAGGTGAATCCCAGTGCCAAGCTGCCGGAGACATTCCCGAAGCGACTGGAGGATACTCCTTCTTATCTGTTCGGCTTCGGAGAAGGAGACCGTGCGGAATACAGAGAGGGTATTTTCGTAGGTTACCGTTATTATGACAAGAAGAAAATGGATGTCCTGTTCCCGTTCGGCTATGGATTATCGTATACGACTTTTGCCTATGACAATCTGCGCCTGGATAAGAAACAGATGAAAGACACCGAAACACTGACAGTATCGGTGGATGTAACGAATACCGGGAAAATGACAGGCAAGGAAGTCGTCCAGCTCTACGTTGGAGATCGTGAAAGCACTGTGATCCGTCCGATAAAGGAACTGCGGGATTTTGCTAAGGTGGAACTGACTCCCGGAGAGACGAAGACGGTGACCTTTACCTTGGAAAAGAGAGCTTTTGCCTACTATGATGTACAGCTCTGTGACTGGCAGGTGGAGAGTGGGGGATTTGATATCCTCATTGGCCGCTCTTCCAGAGATATTGTCCTCAGCGATACCGTGACTGTGGAATCCACCGTGAAGATTCCTTTTGTATACACGACAGATACCACTATGGGAGATGTTATGAAGCATCAAGAAGCATGGAAACTGGTACAGAGCGTTCTGCAGAAAGGAATGTTCGGACAGGAGGATGCCGGAACCGAAGGCGGAGAAGCAGCCAAGGAAGCCATCAGCGATGAGATGAATGCGGCAATGCTTATGTATATGCCGCTCCGCGGACCGATCAGCTTCGGAGGTGGCGTCAGCATGGCGGATGTACAGAACCTGGTGGATCAGTTGAATGCTTTGAATGAATAAGAGCAGAGGATTATGCGCTTCTGCTCGGACGAATGTTTCAACAACCTGTTATTCAAGGTGTCGCATTCAAAGGAACTAGTCGGGCGTATTTTGTTGAGTGAAGGGAATTTGAAGGTTTCATTCAGGAACAGATATATTACATTTAAAATTTGGGAGTCATTATGTTTCAGATTTTGTTAGTTATCATATATTTATCATTTATAAGTCTGGGCTTGCCGGACTCCATTCTGGGTGCAGCATGGCCATCGATGTATCCGGTATTGCAGGTTCCGGTATCTTATGCCGGTATCCTGTCTATGATCATAGCAGCCGGTACGATTGTATCCAGTCTCCAGAGTGACTGCCTGACCAGATGGCTTGGCACCGGAAAAGTAACTGCTATCAGCGTGGCAATGACGGCAGCGGCATTATTAGGCTTTTCTGTCAGTTCGCAGTTCTGGATGCTGTGCCTGTGGGCGATTCCTTACGGACTGGGAGCGGGCAGTGTGGATGCTTCCCTGAATAACTATGTGGCACTGCATTATGAGAGCAGGCACATGAGCTGGCTGCATTGTATGTGGGGTGTCGGAGCGACAGCAGGCCCTTATATCATGGGACTGGTGCTGACCGGCGGCGGGACCTGGAATCTGGGATATCGCGTGATCTCCGGTTTACAGGTAGTGCTGACGGTAATCCTGATCTTCAGTCTGCCACTGTGGAAAGACCGTTCCGAGACGGTAGAGCAGAACGGAGAAGAAGTTACCGCAAAAGCATTATCCCTTCGGGAAGTAGTGAAGATACGCGGCGTGAAAGAGATTCTGTTTTGCTTTTTCTGCTATTGCGCGGTGGAACAGACGACCAGCCTGTGGGCCAGCAGTTACCTTACCCTATATAAGGGGATTCCGGCAGAGACGGCTGCAACCTTTGCCAGCATGTTCTTTATCGGGATTACGGTAGGACGGGCATTGAGCGGATTTGTGACCATGAAGTTTAATGATACCCAGATGATCCGGCTGGGGCAGGGGATTGTCGGAGCCGGCATTTTGTTAATGTTGTTGCCGTTTAGCAATGCCTGTGCACTGGTCGGTCTGATCGTGATCGGACTTGGCTGCGCACCCATCTATCCCTGCGTCATCCACTCCACACCGGCGCATTTCGGTGCAGATAAATCACAGGCAATCATCGGAATCCAGATGGCAAGCGCCTATGTCGGTACCTGCCTGATGCCGCCGGTATTCGGACTCATTGCAAGCCATATCAGCGTGGCGTTACTGCCGGGATATCTGCTGGTCTTTTTAGTGCTTATGGTAGTAATGCATGAGGCGCTGAATCGGAAAGTGAAGTAAATTGAGAGTTAGTGAAGCAAATATTTTTCTATACTTCACGCAGATGGCTGACTATTTTTAG